>ENA-UEOZ01000061-UEOZ01000061.1-human-gut-metagenome-genome-assembly--contig:-NODE-61-length-84726-cov-277.896750_pt1 | contig 84726 bp, 89 predicted proteins | sample MGYA00242898_ERZ507912 | MGnify/ENA primary metagenome ERZ507912 (study PRJEB26167, sample SAMN06115410) | human gut metagenome | host: Homo sapiens | place: China:Chongqing | collected 2016-04-27... | reverse complement strand
CGGGCTTGATTTATGTTTTGCTGCGGTCCCTTTTTTATCTCGTGGGCATGTGATTGGAAATTCTCATCTTAATTTACTATGTTTGCAATATTAAAAAATAAGGTGCCTCTAGTGTCTTCAAAGCCTCTTCTAAGCCCTGCTATAGAAAATGGCTGGCAAGGAAATCCGCCACAACAAACGTCAAATTGTGGAATTTCTGAAGGATTTTGCTTTGTTATATCTTCGTTGAAGTTTTTGTAGTTATCTATGAATAAATTAGGAGCAATATCTTTATAATTCGCCTCATAAGAAATGCGAGCGTTTTTGTCCCACTCGCTCGCAAATACACATTTCATTCCAACTGAGTGCATCGCTTGGTGAAAACCGCCTATGCCAGCAAATAAATCTATAAAAGTATATTCTTTGTTCATTGTTGCTGATTGTAATTGTCGTAAATTATATTTAATGCCTTTCCAACAATTTCACGAGGGTAGTTATTAACTTCACTACTAAGTTTGTCCGCAAGACAAAGTGTCCTTATTTCTGTTATATCAATATTCAAGCACCTCGCGAGTTTAGGTATTTGGGTTTCTTGTACAGACCTTTCGCCTAATTCTATTTTACTGTACATGGCAACGCTTATACCCATGATGTCTGCTAATGTTTTTTGTGTCAACTTAGACTTTTTGCGTTGTTCAAACAATGCCTTTGATAGCAATCTTTGATTATGATTTTGCATTTTTTGAATCGTTTTTTAGTTGCAAAGGTACAAAGAAAAATCGACAACTTTTGTAGAATTTATATTTCAACTTATAATACTGTAAACTAACACCTTTCTGAAGTTAAGTTCTCAAATGCGAAGTTGTCTTTTTGAACACGATTTTTTGCTTTTATTTTTGCCTCAAAACATTGCAAAAATGACAGATTTCAATTACTTACACATAACAGGCGTGAACGACCTGCCCGGCTATCATGCCGCAGCTGCGTTCACCACCAAGAGCAGCGAGGTTTTCAAGGAATCGGAGGAAATCTCACCGCGTCATGTGAGCGACAAGGTGAGCTATATGCCTTGGGGAGCGGACGACCAAATGCCGTATGACATTATCAATCTGATTGAGAGTGATGAGACACTGAGCACTTGCCAGATGTTCAATGCAGAGGTGTGCTATGGGAGCGGTTTGGTGTATCAGACTGATGAATGGTGCAAACGGAAAGTGGTGAACGAGGTCGAGGAGTTTTTCTTGGATAACGACATGGCGAGTTATTTCCTCGGTGTTTGCCAGGACTTCAAACACTTCGGCTTTGCCGTGAGCGTGATTATTCTCAATGAGCAAGGCAACAAGGTGGTGAGGGTGCTACGCAAAGAGGCTTGCTATGTTCGCTTTGCGCCAGCCAACAAGGAGGGCGTGATACCACAAGTGTTGTACGCGAATTGGCGTAACTCGGTGCGGGCGGAACAGGTGGAGGTGATTCCACTGCTCAATCCACAAAGTCCTTGGACGGACTTGCAAGCACAGGTGAAGAAGGGCAAACGCAAGTTTGCCGTGGTCAGCCGTGTGCCGACGCCTGACAGCACGTATTATCCCATTCCTTATTATGCCTCGCTCTTCAAGGGTAAGTGGTACAACATTAAGCAACTCATTGGGGTGGCGAAGGAGGCGAAGTTGAAAAATTCTGCGCCTATCAAGTATCACATTGAGATTGCCAAATCGTTTTGGAGCAATATCTTCAAAGCGGAGGGCATTACCGACCGCGTGAAGCAGCAGGAGCGAGTGAACGAGGAGAAGGATAATATTATCAATTTCCTCACGGGCATGGAAAATTCGGGCAAGGTGCTTTTCTCGGAGTTTTATGTGTCTCCCAATGGGGAGGAACAGCATGATGTGGTGATCAACAAGATTGAGACGGACAAGGAGGGTGGCGACTGGGCTACGGACATCATCGAGGCAGTGAATATGATGTGCTTTACCATGCGTGTGCACTCAAATCTTGTGGGTTCTGTGCCAGGCAAATCGCAAACGAACAATTCGGGTAGCGACAAGCGCGAACTTTATACGATTGCACAAGCCCTGCAAAAGCCGTATCACGACCTTTTGTTTAATGTGCACCGATTGATTATAAGGTTTAACAAATGGGACGGGGCTTATCCCGACTGTCCATTTATCCAACTCACCACGTTGGACGAGAACAAGGATGCCAAACAGGTGAGTGTAACCCCTAATACTGAAAACGCATGAGCCAGCTGATACCCGATAACAGTGTGCTTCTGCAATTCGTTCCGAATGTGCTGAAGTCTGTGCAAGGCGAGACCTTGCTTTTTGATAAAATTGCTCCGCACTTGGAGGTGGCGGAAGCGTGGCTCACGACCACTTTCCTCTCTGAGGAAATCCTTACGGAACTGCCCACTGTTTCAGAGAATGCGAACAACAAGTTGTTGCATTACGCGCGTATGGCTGTGGCGGCAGAAGCCATGCTCCATGCCGTGCCACAGCTAGATTTGGTGCTCACGCCAAATGGTTTTGGTGTTGTTTCAAACACCAATATAGCCCCTGCCAGCAAGGAGCGCGTGGAACGCTTGCTCCTGTCGTTGGAGAAAATGCGTGACGACACGCTTTCTATCTTGCTTCCCTTGTTGGCAAATACGGAAGCATGGGTGACAAGCGACCCATGCCAATACTTTGAGCAGACGCTTTACCCGTGGTTGGATCTGCCTCGGAAACTCGGCAGCACCGACCACTCTTGGCAGCAATATCAAGTCATTCATGAGAAGCAAGTCGCCATCGAGGAACGATTGGCGCATGATTTCTTCTCCTGTGAACTCTTGGCGACTCTGCGCCAAGCAGAGCTATTGGGCAGATGGGGCGAGACCCCATCTGCACCGCACTACAAGCGTGTCTGGAGGCATATCTTCGCGATTGAACTGTATATGCTACGGGAAGAAGGAGAAGTCCCCATACCATCTTGCATAGAGGTCGTGAACTCCCTCCGTAATTCTCCCGATGGCATTTTTGAGGAGTGGAAGCAGTCGGTGACCGCTGCTCTCTTTGAAAATCATGGGTACAAGAATGATAAAAGGAAAGGTGGGTATTGGTTCTAATGTTGTATATTTGCACATTATTAACTAAAACATCAAAATATGAAGAAACTTATTCTATTCCTTTTTGCGATTTTCTTGCTATGTGCATGCTCTAAAGATGAACCTGATTGTCCTCAAAATCCAGACAATCCTTCATCTACGGAAAATGTTTACTATGTAAGATACGAAGTGAAAATGTATGTGCCAGAACCAAGGTTCAAACTAAATGTAGCATATACGACTGAAGTTGGTGAAAAAAGCATTTCATTGGCAGGTTCTACTTGGGAAGGTACTTATGGGCCTTTTAAGAAAGGGCAAACAGTTCATCTCTCTGCATCGACTTCAGGAGTTTCAAGCAGGCTAAGTACAAATTATGTAAGAATTTATGTAAGTTGTAATAATTCTCCGTTCGGAATCAAAAGCGAGAAAAACGAAGATTACAACTATGGTTTATCAACCTCATACACGTTTCAATAAAAAAAGGTCTTTTCTACCTATGCAATGCTTCCATACTTTCGCGGTATGGAAGCATTTTCTATATCCCTGCCCAAGTCATGGTCGGAACTGTCCGACCAGCAACTTTTGTTTTTCTTCCGACAAGTCGCACGCAATTTGCCGATGAACGAGGTGTTAGCCCTTTGCGTTTGCAAATGGGCTGAAATTGTTGTGCTCTGTCATGCAGACAAACACTCCTGTTTGGTCAAGGACAGAAAAAGTAAACGCCAAGTGGTGCTTGCCGATTGGCAAGTCACTTTTGCTGCGCGACAACTCGCGTTCTTGGAGAACTTTGCTCCCATGCCTGTGCGCATTTCTGTCATTGGCGGTGCATCGGCAGTCGCTGCCGATTTGCAAGCCGTCCCCTTTGAGGATTATCTCGCTTGCGAGAACTATTACCAAGGCTTTCTGCACACGCAAAGCATGGAATGCCTTGCGGAGATGACGCATTTGCTTTATCCGAAACTTTCGGACAAAGCTTGTTTGGAGAAAGCAGAACTGCTTTCTGTATTTTATTGGTTCGCTTCCGTCAAAGCGAACTTCACCCGTATGTTCCCACATTTCTTCACCAACATACCCCAAGAGAAAAGCAATCTCTTGGGGAGTGCTGATATGGGTGTCGGAGAGGAACTCCGACAGGCGATGAACGCACAAATCCGTGCGCTCACAGGAGGCGATATCACCAAGGAAGCAGCCATTCTGCAAATGGACTGCTGGCGTGCCTTGACGGAGCTTGATGCCAAGGCACAAGAAGCACAAGAACTGCGCAACCAACTAAAGTAACTTTATAACCTCATAATCTATGAACTTAAAACTTAATTCTTGGAATGCTACGAACTTCTTCCGCGACCTCACGGCTCGGAATAAGTTTGCCACCGCACAAGGCTTTTCTTTCTGCCGCGTGTCGGGCTTGGAAGGCTTTGAAGAGGCACTTCAAACCATGCAAAGCACCACGGCTTTTGTCTGCGTGAGCGACATGAGCCAAGGCTATATCGCTCTCGCCAACACGCCACGCACAAGGCGCGTGAAAACCATCTTTCTTGCCATGCGCCATGCCATTGATGACATGGAGGCAAGGCTCAGCTGCATGGAAACACTCAGAGAGTTATTCCGCCAATTCATGAGCCAACTCATTCTTGAACGGACACGATTAGAACAATCGTGCATTTACCTCGATGATCGTATCACGTTCAACGAAATGAACGAGTATTTCTTTTCGGGCTGCGCTTGTGCCTATTTCCAAATTGCTGTGGACACGTTTACGGATTTAAGATTCAATGCAGATGAGTGGAACAACGAATGATGCCGAGCAACGTGCCTTTTCCGAACGCGAAAAGTTCGTCACGGCTTTCAATGGAACCATGCTCAAAATATGGAAAGAGCAAATGACTTTGCTCGATGTGATTGACACAGGTGCCTTGCTCGCTTCGCCTAAGTCGTTACCGCTTCGTGCCGACGGGCGGTTCATGGAACTCGGACTAAGTCAGTCTTTTTTAGAGTATGGACTTTGGCAGAACTTTGGTACGGGTAAGGAAATCCCACGAGGCAACAATGGGGACATCGGCAGGGAACGCAAGCGCAAGAAGAAACCTTGGTTCTCGCGCAAGTATTACGCTTCGGTCATGAACCTAAGGGACTTCCTTGCCGACAACATGGCCAAAGAATTTGTGGGCGTGGTAGCCCAATCTTTGGATGATAAGTACCTCAGATACAACCACTAAATAGTTCGGAGTTTTAAGGTTATAAGGTTATAAAGTCAGCCTCAGACAAGCTCGATCCAACCAAGGTAACTTTATAACCTCATAACCTCCAAACTTAAAACTCAACTTATGAACACGACAAACATAACCAAGCAAATCACGGCTTTTCGGGCATTAAGCACCGAAGCCGCCATCACGCCCGAAAATTTGGGCGTGATATTGCAAGCCTTGGCAGACTTGCTCACTGCTGCCGCAACAAACACGGACTTGCAGTCCCTCACGGCTTGGAAAGCCAATCTTCTGAAACTCTCTACGCTGTTGCAGAGCATCAGTCTCGGGACTGTCGGCACAGACAAAGTCTGTCTGTCCGTCATTCAGGGCAACCCTTCAAGCGGTGTGCTGCAACGCCAGGCAGACAGTATTATCCTCAAAGCCGCCACCACCGCACAAGCCGGGGTGATGTCTGCAGCACAGGTACAGAGCCTTGCAAGTTGCACCAAGGACATGACAAAGGCACAGCTTTCCATCTCCAACTGCTACGCAAATATCGCGGCCTTAAAATCCTGGAAAACCAAATTGGGCGAAGCCAAGCAAGTCATTCAGCACTTCAAGTTGGGGGATGTGAACAAGGTGAGTGTGGCATTTTCTGCCACGCTCCTGAACATGGTCACGGGGGAACTGAAAAGCATCAACAATGCTTTTGCCCTCCCTGCCGCCACCTCTTCGAGTGCGGGCGTGATGACTGCTGCACAGGTGCAGCAGCTCAACAAGTATTATGACCACGTCTGCACCATCGACAAGGCGGTGTCCGCTGTCACAGACACCATCGCCACGTCCCTTGCTTATACAGGTAGTTCGCGCGTGTTAGCGGCAAAAAATGCCGCTGGCACGCAACTGTTCAGCGTCACACTGCCTATGGCTACGCCAACCGTGCCAGGATTAATCACCACGCGTTCCTTGACCGATTTGCAAAAGGCTTTGAACACGCGCGTCAAGGAGTTGGGTAATTTCTTGGAAGAGACAGCTGCGCTCAATGCCTTGCGCGACCCCTCAATTTCGGGCAATGCCGAAATCGTGGTGGCGCACCTCACGTACCAGAAGCACATGAGTATCACGCTCATTCAGAACATCGAGAACGACTACTGCCGACAAATCATATTCAACCATGCCAAAGTGTTCCAGCGTGCCATCTACTTTACGGGAAGCGACCGTAAAACGATAAGCTATGCCGAGGACTGGGGCTGTCTGTTCCCTGACCGCATGGCATGGGACGTGAACACGAACAAGTATGTGCTCTCGCAGTTCGGCATGAAGTTCAATGCGCTTTACACAGACGCCATTCCGTTAGCCAGTTCCACAAAGGACGGACTCATGAGCAAGGGGGATAAAAAGACATTGGACGCCACTTCAACAGACTTGGTAAACCTCTACAACATGATCATGACGCTTGGCGAGCGCGTGGACGACTTGGAAAACAAGATGAAAACTGTTCAGGCAAAGCTGAACGTTTGATAATACATATCTAAATGTAACGAACAATGACTAAACCCAAAGTAAGCATTCAATTTTGGTCCGCCCTCGCCATGCTCGTAGGCGGCTATGCCCTTGCAGTCGCAGGGTTCATCACACCGCCCAAAGGCGAAATCTCGGACTCTGTCCTGTGGATTTTCTCACAATGTCTCATCTATGCTGGCTCAATCTTCGGAGTGAGCATTTACTATGGTAGAAAAGTACATCAATTTGAGGGAAAGATCATGCAAACGCTTGACAAAGCTATTAAGGACGAGGAGCAGAAACTCAACTCGCAACCTCAAAAGCCCACCCAAGCGCAGCCTTAAACTCATTAAACTTATTAAACTCCTATACTATGCGACGCATCACTGAAATTATCATTCATTGCTCTGCCACCCCCGAAGGCAAAGATTTCACAGTGGACGACATTCGTCGTTGGCACTTGGCACGCAAGTTTGCCGATATAGGTTATCACTATGTCATCTATCGTGACGGCAGCGTCCACAAGGGGCGTGCTGAGAACATAGCTGGCGCCCATTGTCTGGGGCATAATGCCAACAGCATTGGCATCTGCTATATTGGTGGCGTGGCCAAGGACGGGAAAACGCCCAAGGACACACGCACGCCACAACAGAAGCAGGCACTTCGCCAACTCGTGCAGCAGCTTCAGTTCGTTTATCCCCATGCAACTGTGCATGGGCACAATGAGTTTTCAAGCAAGGCTTGCCCTTCATTCAATGTGCAGAAAGACCTATGAAAGCCAGTCTCTTTCCCATAATCATGTGGCTGTGCCTACTCACTTCGTGCCGCAGTACGCACAAAGTCACAAGTACGAACACGTTTGCCACGGACTCCGCTGTACAGGTGCAGCGGCATCAGTGGCAAACGTCACGCATTGATTCGGTGTGGCGGCACACCGAACTTTTGTTCGACAGCTGCATCGTGAGCTTCGGGGTTGGAGCAGAGACTCCAACTATCGAAGCTCCCCATGCGCTGCAAGGTGCTTCTAACGCCAAGGCGCAAAGGACTTCCCGGCAAAAGCCGCAATCCATTCGTATCTATGGTGTACACCTTTCGTCAAGCCGAAAGGAGAGCACCAAGACAGAGACAAAGGAGGAAGACAGCCTCGCTGCGACTCGGCAATCTTCCTTACAACAAGTTCAGCAGAGGGAGTCCATGGCGAGACCATGGACTTTTCCTGTCAAGTTAATCTTGACCTTGGCATTCCTTGCAGCCTTAGCTGCCTTTTGGTGGTGCCATCGTTGGGACTCCGATGCTTGAATTTCTTTAATGGGCTAAACACCTTTTCATGCTTCAAAGGAGATTAGCCCACGGTTTAGCGGAAAGGCTTCTCATGCTTCAAAGTCATTCCGTCCAAGCCCAATCCACCCTTTCATGCTTCAAGGGAGGTTGGGTTTCTTTCATGTGCGGACCTACTTTTCATGCTTCAAAGTCAGTCCGTCAAGCCCACATCACCTTTCTCGTACCTCGAAAGAAGATGCAGGCTCTATTGTTGGCGGACAGGCTACGTGCCTCGCCAGTCCGTTTTACCGCACAGCGTGCCTTTTTTAGGCAACAAAGCGTGTTGTCGTGCTATGGCGGACAAGTCCGCTAAAACACGACAACACACTTTTTATGCCCGTCAGCGGTCGTCTGAGTACGTGCCTTCAAGTGCCTAACACTATGGCAGATTAACATCTGCTAAAGTGTTAGGCATTTTTCGGCACGCACACAGACGGATTACCGCCCGTTCGCGGTGGCGCGGGTGGTGGTCGGTCGAGACCCCCAAGGTGTGAATTTTTCCCTTGAAAGGTAGCGGATTTTGGAGGCTATCAGAGACCCCCAAATGCTTCGGGGGTGTGGTGTGGGTGTTTGGTAGGGCGCGTTGGGTCGTTGGATAGTCAGAAACTCCCGAACCTCATGAGTATAAAGGAACTCGGAGTGTCGTTTTGTTACTTTTTGAGACCTTGAAAGGTGATTTTGAAGGTTTAGAAACTGCAAAGTGTCAGTTTGGGGGGCTTGGGTAGACATCGCGAAACTTGGAGGGTCGTTTTAGATAGTCAGAAACCTTGGATTTTAGCGTATTGTGAAACTTCGGGGTGCTTTGTTGGATAGGTGGAAACTTGGAGGGTCGTTTAGGTAGTCCGAAACCTTGGATTTGAGCGCATTGCGAAACTTCGGGGTGCTTTGTTGGGTGGGTGGAAACTTGGCATCTATGCACATGAGAAACTTAGAGTGGGCAATCGTGGTATTTGCGAAACTTCGGGGTGTATTCGTGGAAACTTCGGGGGTATTTTGTTGTGTGGGTGTGGTGTGTGCGTTGGTTGCCTTTTCTTCCTTTTCAATGTGTTCAACCTTTTCGGCATTCGTGCATTTTGGGGACTTATGTCGGGGCGAAGGAACTCAAATAAGGGTGCTATTTAAGATATATTTACATATTCCGCTTTGGTGTGGGGGTGTTCGCGGTTTGACGATGTAGGGCGGTCGGGGGGTCTTCCGACGGAGGGGTTAAGGGGAAACCCCTTAACAATCCCCTAAAGACTTCTGTATCAAGGCTTTTGTTTTGCTACTACTTAACAAAACGCGGATTTCTTCAAAAATCGCGCCCACTTTGGGAGTGGAAAAGCCTTGATACATCGTCTTTTTTGCTTCTTTGGCGCATGACTAAGTTTGTGCGTATTACTCACATCAAAAAGGAAAGACTATGTCAGACATCAACGCAAATGCTACGGTCACGCTTACAGTGAATGGCAAACAGGCGCAAAATATGCTCGAACAGCTGAAACGGCAAGCGAGCGACCTCGAAGATAAAATAACAAAAGCAGCAGCTGCGGGCGATAAAGTCCAGCTGAAGAAGTTCCAGCGTGAACTAAAGCAGACCCGCCGCCAGATTGGGCAGATTGAGAGTGCAACTCAAGGGGTGGAGAATGTCATGAAGAGACTTGACAAGGCTTCACCAAAGGAACTGAATAGGACGCTCAAGGAACTCAAAAAGTCCTTGAACGGCATCGAACGCGGTACGGATGAGTGGAACAAGCAGTGTGAGAGTATCAAGCGCGTAAAGGCTGAATTGGCTTCGGTCAATGAGGAGCTAAGGGAAACCGAAAAGGAGCATGTGGGACTTGTGGACCGCATCAATGGTTTTGTGGATAAGTGGGGCAACATCATTGCAGGGGTGGCTGCGGTCGGCACGGGACTTGTCATGGCAGGACGCAAGGCGGTGAATGCCTTCGCTGAAATGGATGCGGAAATGGCGAATGTGCGCAAGTTTACGGGGTTGGCTGATGACGAGGTAAAGGAACTGAATGAGGATTTTAAGAAGATGGACACCCGTACTTCGCGTGAGGATTTGAACAAGCTTGCAGAGGAGGCGGGGCGACTCGGAAAATCTTCAAGAGAGGATGTCTTGGGTTTTGTCAAAGCTGCGGACCAAATCAATGTGGCATTGGATGAACTTGGAGAAGGGGCAACTTTGACGCTCTCCAAACTCACTAATATCTTTGGGGATGAAGCGAGAATTGGTACAGAAAAATCCTTGCTCGCTGTCGGTTCAGTGATTAACGACCTCTCACAAAATTGTACGGCTTCTGCTGGCTACCTTGCGGAGTTTGGTAAGCGCATGGCAGGTGTGGGTGCGCAAGCTGGTATGACCATTCCGCAAATTATGGCTTTTGCTGCGGTATTGGATAGCCAGGGTCAAGCTTGCGAGATGTCGGCAACGGCTTTATCTCAGTTGATAATGAACCTTTTTAAGGAACCAAGCAAGATAGCCAAGGCAACGGGCATGGATTTGGACGAACTGAACAAGGCATTGAAACGCAGCACCAACGAGGGACTTTTGATGTTGTTGCAGCAACTAAAAAAACTCGGCAACATGGACGTACTCGCTCCTGTTTTCAAAAACATGGGTGAGAATGGCGCCCGTGCTTCACAAGTTTTGGCGACCTTAGCCGGCAATGTGGAAATGGTGAAGTGGCAACAGGAACAAGCGACACAGTCGTTTGAAGATGCCACATCGGTGACGAATGAGTTTAATGTACAGAACTCGACTGTAGAGGCGGAACTGGATAAGGCAAGAAAGTGCGTCACGGAGTTGGCTATCGAATTGGGCGAGAAACTGGTGCCCGTCATGAAGCACGTAATCAGTACTACGACCCTCACACTGAAGGCTATGAGTACGACAATAGACTTCCTTGCAAGAAACAAGGAAGCGATTATCGTATTGACTTCAATGGTGGTAGCTTACACCATCGCAGTGAAAGCCAATGCAATAGCTCTTAAAGCACAAGCGGCATGGCATGCCGTGTGCAAGGGTACGGCTTTGGCGTATCATGCGGTAGTGAACACACTGCAAGCTGGACATATTGCCTTCAATTTGGTATTGGCGAAACTGCAAGGTAATTGGGCGCGTCAATCCTCGCTCATGGTGGACTTGAAGCGAAAGGGACTTTCGTTGGCAAGTGGTTGGGGCGTTTTGCTCGCTGCTGCTGTGGCGCTTGGCTATGGCATATACAAGATGACTAAAAAAGTGAATGAAGCTGCCGAGGGCGAAAAGGCTTTGGCTGCCGTTCGCCTGAAAGGTCAGGAAGGTATTGTGGAGGAGAAGAACAAGATTGATGCCTTGGTTAAGGTGGCACGTAATGAAAAACTTTCTTTGGACGATCGCCAAAAGGCGGTGCAAGCTCTCAATAAGATAATACCCAATTATAATGCGCAGTTGGACGCTACTACGGGTAAGTATAAGGAGAACAAGGATGCTTTGGACGCTTATTTGCTTTCTCTTACGAAAAAGTATGAGATTGAGGGGGCGAAAGATATGCTTAAAGAGATTGGCAAACAAAAGGCGCAACTTACAATGGAGATTAAGCAGTTGGACGAGGAAGCTGATGCGTATGATGCCAAACAAAAAAGTATCGAATCGGCAAGCTCGAACACGATGTATAGTTATGGTACTGCGGGCGGAACGATGGCGAGTTACAGCGGTATTGCCAATGGTTCACAAGCTGCACGCAAACGAAGTAAAGCGAACAGCAAACGCAAGGAACTGCAAAAACTGAATGCGCGTCAGAAAGCTATTACAGACACTTATGGCGATGATCTCGGCAAACAAGCTGCCGAGGAAACCAATCATAAACCTGTCGTCACAAACAATGGTGGAGGTGGTGGCGGTGTGCCTGTAGTGGACGATGATAAGAAGAATAAAAAGTCGGACAAGTTCAAGGCGGAACAAGATTGGCAGAAAGAACAGAATGCGCTCAATAAGAAAGCATACATGGAGGGTGAAAAGGTTTATGAAGCTTATGTCTCTCGTATGGAGGAGATTGAGCAAGAATTTTATCAAAAAGTGCTTGCTAACAAGAAAATCACCGCGGAAGAAAAAGCCGAAGCGGAAGCGAATTTGGCGGAAGCAAAGAAAAAGCAGACTGACCGCAAAAACTCTCCCGATGATTGGAAAGCGAAAGAGGAAGCGCTCAACCGCATTGCGTATGCCAAAGGTGAGAAGGATTATGAGCAATATACCGTACGCATGGACGAGATCAACGTGCAGTATTGGAAAAAGAAGATGGAGCGTTCTGACGTTTCTGCTAAAGACCTCTTGGAGGCGCAAGCGCAATACCAGGAGGCTATGAAGAAACAGGAGGAGAACGCAACTTCTGCTTCTCGCGAACGAGAAGATAAAGCGTATAATGCCCAACTCGCGGAGTTGAAGCAACGCTATATTGATGGACTTTCTGACACCAAGACCTACGAAGATGCCGTGGAGTTGGCTGAGTTGGAACATCTTCGCAAAATAGTCCAACTTTATAAGAAAGGCACTAAAGAAAGGCTTGCAGCTGAAAAGGAATATCAGAACAAGGTATTTGCTAATCAACAGAAAATTATCCAACGCCAACAACAAGTAAAACAGCAACTTAAAGAGGAGTACTTTGGCATGAACGCTGATGAACGTTTGACTAAGTACGATAGTGATATGGCTGCTTTGGAACAGGTATATCATGCTGAAGTAAAGGCCGCTGGCGACAATGCTGCAGAGAAACTGCGCATTGAGGAAGCGTTCGAGAAGGCAAAGCTGGCTTTGCGTAAAAAATATGCCATTGATAGTATTGGCGTCACAAAAAACGGCATGGAGAAAGCCAATGAGAAATTGGCTAATTGGTTGGAGAGCGATGCCGGGCAAGCCGTTACGCAATCGTTCTCCACTGTCATGAGTGGTATGGGTGAGATATTTAGTGGCGTTTCTTCTCTCGTCCAGGCGGAACTAGAGAAGGAAACAGCCGCCATCAATGCCCGCTATTCTGCGGAGATTTCTGCGGCAGAGGGTAATAACTACAAGGTGGCGAAGCTTGAAAAGGAGAAACAAGCCGCCCTTGCCAAAGCGAAGAACGAGGCAAACAAGAAACTATTTGCCATGCAGGTTATTCAAGCGGTGGCGCAGACGGCCCAAAACGCTATCTCTGCTTATGGTTCGGCAGCGGCTATTCCTGTGGTCGGTTATATCATGGCACCTATTGCAGCGGCTATGGCTATTGCTGCGGGCATGATACAGATTGCCGCAATCAAAAAACAACAACAGGCAAGTGAGGCACAAGGATATGCACAAGGTGGTTTTACTCCGCAAGGCAGAGCAAACGAAGAAGTGGGCGTAGTTCATGCCGGGGAATGGGTGGCATCGCAAAAGTTACTTGCATCACCTGTGGCAAGACCTTTGATTAACGCTATGGACTATGCACAAAGGACTAACACCATCGGATCCTTGCGAGCCGATGATGTTTCACGAACAATTATAGGAACAGGTGCGGTGGCTTCGCCTTCACCGCAACCTGTAATTATTCAGGCCCCCACGGACAATGTCGCTTCGGCAGTTTTGGCACAGAGTGCTGCTGTACTTAGTAAGTACGAAGAAACAATGAACCGACTAAGCCAAAGACTGAATGAGCCTTTTGTCACCGTGAACACAGTGACAGGGGACACGGGCATCAAACAGGCGCAAGACGAGTATGATACGTTAATCAGAAATAAATCTCCTAAATCAAAGAGAAAATAATTCTATTTTCATACATTTGCACAATAATCAAAATATACAATAATATGGAAACTAACATTCTTAGGTTCTACCTAAATGTAAAGTTGCCACGCCCCATCAGTAGTTATTTTCTTGTAGACTCTACGGAATACAAGAATACATCAGATATGGAGCGTGTAACAGAATTAGCTTTTTGTTGCGCAAATGGTTGGGACATGGAAGCAGCAATTCAAAAGCTTATTGACTATTATGAGGAGACTGTGGAGTTTGATGAGTTTGACGCATTGGAAGTTCTCATAGATCTTATTGTTTTTGTTCGTACACAAGGGTACGATGAAGAAACAAGAAATGAACAAATTCCACAAATTAACAATCAACTGCATGAGTGCATTAAAACTATGCGTTGGAACTGGAAAGCCTTCGCAGGTATTCTTCAGTCTGAATTGAGAAGTTATGTCCATTGGAAAGAAGATGGCATGAAACTTATCTTTGAGGACAAGTTGGAAATAAAAATTTGATGTCCTTTGAACTACAATGCATGATGCGCTACTTTTGCTATAAACAATAGTAGCGCATTATTTTATGGAAATCATCATCAACAACCAACAAGCCGTATTGAAGGAAGGTACATCGTTTGACTTCATTGCCGAGAATAGATTATTTACGGGAAGTGACAGCTATACGCTGACGATCACTTTCCCTTTGCGAGGGTGTGCCCAAAACATCGCGATATTTGGGCATATCCACCGCGCAGATGTGGTTAAGAACAAAGTGGTGTTCGATTGCGAAATTCGCGATCGTGACTTTTATCGGAGTGGCACTATCACCATTACGGAAATATCCGATGTGGAAGTCAAAACGCAATTCTTGGAGGGACGCAGTGAGCAAAACTTTGATGAGACATTCGACGATATTTATTTGAATGAGCTGGATTTGGGCTATCCTACAAGCCGCGTGGCGGTTGCAGGGCATTGCATGGACGATATGCGCCCATACCCTGATAATTTCTGGATCCCGTTGCCCTGGGTGAATAACACTTCGGGGAACATTCAGAATGAAATGGTGTGGAGTGCAGACAAGAATGAATTTATTTGGCCGCATGAAACCAATGCGCAAACGGGAGCACAGGCTTTGTCGTTTCAGCCTTACTTGCTGTATATCCTTTACAGAATATGCAAGCAAGTGGGTTATAAGTGGAATTTCATGGCGTTGGAAAACTCTGTATTTGTTAATCTCCTTATATGCAACACCTTGCCTGCGGCATGGGGCGCTTATAACTTTGCACTTGCTTTGCCACATTGGACGCTGACGGAGTTCTTTGAAGAGTTGGAGAAGTTTCTGTTTGGGGATTTCACCATCAACCACAAACAGAAAACGATTTCTTTCAAATTCTCTGATGCCATTGCCACGGAAGCAAATGAGGTCCTGTTGGACAAGGTGGTGGATAGTTATACCACCCAAGTCACGCAGGAGGACAAGTCGGAATACTTGGGTAGCGTGAATGTGAAGTATGAGGACAATGGCAGTTTGCTTTGGGCATACTATTCGTGTGATTGGTACATTCGCAAATATGGCAAGGATGCCAAGGTTTATGATAAAATGGCAGATTTGTTGGAGGCGGCAAAGTCGCTTAAAATAAGTGGGGTGTACACAAGGCAAACAAGACCGAACGCCAGCAGCACGCAGTATGTGCGTGGCTACAAATATGGTTCTGATGGACACAAATTGTTTTATGTCAAGGAAAACCGAACGTACTTTGTCATGTACTGCTACAAGTCGGAATTTGTGATGGAGAGTACTTCGGGCTTTTCAGACAAGACGAAAACGAAGTGGTATCGCTATTATAATCGTTTGCTCCCCGTCAATGCCTATGGGGAACGCTTTGCGGACAAGAATGCAGAGGACTTGGAATTGAAAATTGTGCCAGCTTGGATCGAGGGGACGGGAGACAGTCACGGCAATATGCTTTTTATGAATTGTGGCGAGATGGGAAGCAGTGAGAATTGGACACTGACAGAAGATGGGAGCGGTTCTTCAAGTGGTAATCGTTCTGATCGTGTGTTTGGCAGTTCAACGTCAGCCAATACCATTGACTACGATGCAGGAGATCTGGCGCAAGGTGCGGCAAGCCGTACCATTGCCAAGGGGGAGAACAGGAATACGGACGCTTACTTTGACCAAATATATATGGGCTTTTGGAACGGGGTGCAGTATTTCAAGCCGTATATGCCGCACCCTGTGGTGGATTTTGTGGAAGTCTCAGATGACTTCCAGGCATTCGTCACACCTTTTTCACTTCGTTTGAATGAGGGAATGTGGGAGGAGAAACGCGAAGTGTTATACAAAATAGATGGCAAGAAAAAGTATCAGTTCTCGTTCTTGTCTGATACTTTGCCCAATCCACGTGCCCTATATTATATAAGGGGAGGCAAGTATGTTTGCGAAAAAATAACTGCGACATTCAAGGAGAGTGGAATGTCGCAGCTATTGAAAGGCACGTTTTATCGTGTTTTAGATGAAGATGAATAAAGCTTAGATAATGGCGCCTTGGAGTGCTGTGGCATGGCGCTCGATGGTGGTACGCAAAACCTTTGCGTAAATTTGTGTGGTCCGAATGTCCTCATGTCCGAGCATTCGGGCTACATTTTCGATGGGGACATCATGCGCCAAGGCAAGTGTGGCAAAGCTGTGGCGGGCAACGTGGAAGGTCAAATTCTTCTTGATGCCAAGCTGTGCTTGTATCAAGTGAAGGTAATCATTTGCCTTTTGGTTGGAAATCTTGGGCAATTTGAACTCGTACTTTTTCAACACTTCCATGGCAGGGGCAAGGATAGGGGTGAAGAATTTCGTATCGGTCTTGATGCGGTTCCCATCAATGAAAACCAAATCTCCCTCCTTCACCGTCATAGACTGATAGTCAAAGTTCTGCACATCGCAGAAAGCAAGACCTGTGTAAGCGGAGAAGATGAAGAGGTCGCGCACCCGTTCCAACTTTCCGTCAAAGGGATAGTCGCGCATTTTCTTCAATTCGGGTTCGAGCAGAGGTTGGCGCTCTTTGCTCTTGCCACGATTGAAGCTAACAAGTTTGTAGGGGTTTTTCTTTATTTCCTCTGCACGTGACAATTCTCCAATCCATTTTTTCAGCCGTTTGTGATAGCCATAGATGGTGACATCTGTACGCACTCCATTATGAAGCCATTTGTCAAATGCCATTAACTTCTTTGCTGTCAAATCAGCATAGGTCTTAATTTCACCAAAACGGATAAGTGCATCAATCACTACCTGTTTGTGTCTGCGCGTACCTGGAGCAATGTTTTCTGCCTCCAATGCAGATTGACAGTAAGCAATGAAATCTTTGTCTGAAGTGTCGTAAACATCTTCTTGCGGAGAGGCTTCTTCATCATCACCTAAGTAATGAGTGTTGAAGGTGTCTTTGGTGAGTGGCTCTCCAAGCACCTCCATTGCATTGACAATCTTTTCGCACTGCGAAATGATTTCCAATGTTTCCTTAGATTTTGCATCTTCCTCCCATTTATCAGGAGTTGAGGTGCCTACGGTTACATATCGGACATCGCGGCGTGCAAAATATACGCGCACTTCCAAGTAACCAAAACCTTTCTTCTCGTACAATTTTCTTCTGTCGAAAAGAACGTCAATCTTAACCTGTCTCATAGGACACTTTGTGAATTAGTGTGGAAGATTGGAAGATTTGGCGTAAATGCTGTTCTTTATTACGGATTTAAGCTATGAGGGGTACTTTTTATAAAGTGTAAGACATTTTCCGAAGCCCATCTCACATGTGTAAGACACAGACGTGAACGTGTAAGACAATGTGTAAGACATTTCTGTTTGGTCATGTTCGGTTATGTTCGGTTTTCCTCAAACTTCACAATCTTGCCACAAGTTAAACTTGTTAGCGTCCTCTCATTTCGACCTATACTTTACAATTATCTTACTTTCGTAAGTCGTTGATAAACAACGAAAAAGAGAGTTCTTTACGCGATGTAATGAACTCTCTTGTAATAATACTTTCGTGATTCCTCAGGAGCCACAAAGTGACCTCGTTGGGGTTCGAACCCAAGACCCACGCCTTAGAAGGGCGTTGCTCTAATCCAACTGAGCTACGAGGCCTCCGTTTTCGGTGCAAAGGTAAGGAAAAATTGGAATATAGCAAATAGTTCGTTGCTTTATTTTGAAGGTTGAGCTTGTATGTACAGTCAATCAGAATAATGTGTAAAGCTTAAAACTATATATGCAGATGAAGAAGTAGAAGAGCAAACGTTGTTGCTCATTCTGAATCTTGATCAATCTTCTTACTATTCAAGGAACGAGATAGAGTGGACCACAACCATTTCCGTGTTTGTAGTTCGCACCTTGTTTTATGGCATTGAACAGGAATTGTTTGGCTTGAGCTATGGCATCTTTAAGTTCTAGGCCTTGGGCTTTATATGATGCAATAGCAGAAGATAGAACGCAACCCGTGCCATGTGTGTTATGGCTATTAAGTCTTTCACTTTGAAATTTGTGCAATGCGCCATCAAACAAATAATCAGTGGGTGAGCCTGGAAGGTGTCCGCCTTTAACCATTACAGGTGTGCCTTTTAATTTGTTGTATAAATACTGGGCCAACTCATCGGCAGTAGCATCACCCAATTGGGCAAGATGACGTGCCTCAGGTAAATTGGGCGTTATAAGTTGACATAGCGGCATAAGTTCTTCAAGCATGAACTCGTATGTCTCGTTGTCGACGAAAGATAATCCTGATGACGAAATTAAAACAGGATCGAATATGCAGAACTTTGGCTTGAATTTACGCAGTAATTCTGCTATGGCATGTGCTATAGCTAAGTTGGGCACAATGCCAATCTTTACACATTGGGGCATACAGTCCTCCATGGTAACTGCAGCCTGGTCAAAAACCAATTCAGCGTCAATGGGAATACTGCGTTGCACACCTAATGTATTTTGTACCGTCAAACACGTGGGAACAGCTTGTGCGTAGCAACCAAGCAGAGTCATTGTTTTTATGTCTGCCTGGATACCAGCACCGCCGGAGGGGTCAGAACCAGCAATCGTAAGGCATACTTTATATTGTTTCATGTGGTAAAATTGCGCAAAAAATGGTACTTTTGCAAGCAAAAGACAAAAAAATACAAGCTAAAATGATTCAATCAATGACTGGCTTCGGTAAAGCCGATGTCGTTTTTAACGGAAAGAAAATTCACGTAGAGGTTCGATCTTTGAATAGTAAGAGTTTGGATCTCAATACGAGGGTCGCCCCATTGTATCGTGAAAAGGAAATGGAAGTTCGCAGAATTATTGCGACTGCCATAGAACGTGGTAAGGTAGACTTCACAATATGGATTGAAAAGGACGAAACTTCGGCTGCAGGCTGTATAAGCAGCGCCGTGGTGGCAAGCTATGTAGCGCAAATAAAGAATATTTGTGAGGAACAACACATGGAACTCCCGCAAAATTTGTGGGAACTTGTGCTACGTTTGCCAGAAACGACGCAAACTTCTGTGACCGAGACTTTGTCAGACGAAGAATGGCAGGTCGTTCGGGGCGCCATCAATGAAGCTATTGAGCACTTGGTAGACTTCCGGAAGCAAGAAGGAGAAGCGCTTTATAAGAAGTTTACAGAAAAAGTTGACAACATTGAGCGTTATCTTCATGAAATCGAGCCTTTTGAGAAAAATCGTGTTGAGAAAATTCGCCAACGTTTAACAGACCGTTTGGCAGAATTGAAAGGGGTTGACTATGATAAGAATCGCCTGGAACAGGAGCTCATCTATTATATTGAGAAACTTGACATAAGTGAAGAGAAACAGCGCTTGGCCAATCATTTGCGCTATTTCCGTGAAACTATGGACTTGGGGCATGGCCAGGGTAAGAAACTCGGCTTTATTGCCCAAGAAATGGGACGTGAAATCAATACGACAGGTTCGAAGAGCAATCAAGCCGAAATGCAGAATATTGTTGTGAAGATGAAGGACGAGCTCGAGCAAATAAAAGAGCAGGTGTTGAACGTAATGTGATTTTAATACGAGTGGGCGGCTATGCTATATGGTCGCTTGCTCAAAATCGGTAAATAGAAATATGGCAAAGGTTATTATATTTTCGGCTCCTTCGGGTAGTGGTAAGAGTACAATAATAAACTACTTGATGGCGCAAAATTTGAATTTGCATTTCTCAATTTCGGCCACAAGCCGCCCGCCACGTGGCACAGAAAAAAATGGTGTAGAATATTTCTTTCTGTCACCAGAGGAATTCAAGACGCTTATAGCAAAAGGGGAGTTCTTGGAGTATGAGGAGGTCTATAAGGATAGATTCTATGGCACTTTGAAATCGCAAGTGGACGCTCAGCTTGAACGTGGAGAAAATGTCGTATGCGATGTAGACGTGTTGGGTGGACAAAATATAAAAGCATATTACGGGGACAAGGCTTTAAGTTTATTTATTCAACCACCCTCAATAGAGGTGTTGAAGCAACGTTTAGAGTCGCGAGGAACTGATGCCCCTGAGGTTATTAAAGACCGCCTAGCTCGTGCAGAATTCGAACTATCTTATGCAGACAAATTTGACAAAGTTGTTGTTAATGATAATTTGGAAGATGCGCAGAGTGAAGCATTGTCGTTGATAAAGACTTTCTTAGAGGAGTGATCCAATAGATCGATATGTTGCGCAAACGAGTTGTCTTGTTTGGAGGGTCATTTAATCCAATCCACAATGGGCATATAGCACTTGCACATGCCGTATTAGAGCAGAATTTAGTCGATGATGTATGGTTGTTAGTTTCACCACAGAATCCTCTAAAGGAACAGTTAGGGCTTAAACCTGAATATTGTAGATTAAATCTGGCTCGAAAGGCTCTGCAAAATGAAAAGCATATATTGGCAAGTGATTTTGAATTTGATTTGCCTCGTCCATCTTATACATGGAACACATTGCAAGCATTATCGCTTGCTTATCCACGAACAGAGTTCCTACTTTTGATAGGTGCCGATAATTGGACATGCTTTGATCATTGGGCGAACTACAAACTTATTATTCAGAATTATAGATTGTTGATATATCCGCGTCCTGGATACGATATAAAAGCGGACAGCCTGCCTGTGGGGGTGAGCGTCATAAATGCTACAATGCTGCCTGTAAGTTCTACAATGATAAGGGATTTTGTTGCAAATAAGACCGACATCAGCCCATTGGTTCCCGCGGAAATTGTAGATGATGTAGTCAATCTGTATAGTAAATAACAAACGTAGGCGTGATTGTGATACTATAGTGCATAAGTTTGCTCCAAAAATGTTTTTTGATATTTTGTCTGCACTCTACACTAATGAATGTATTGTATTGAAAATCAGCGTATGTGTGAGTGTAAATACAGCTAAGTATTGTCAGCACAACCTTTTGCATTAAATGGTTGTACTTGACAGCGAAACCAGTCATGGGGGTAAGGAAAATCAGTCGGGGCAATTGACATTTCTTGTTCCCATGACTGTTTCTACTTGTTGACGTATCTGTTAGACCATTCTGTTGAATGAATGCAGGCTGGGCAGGGTCGTGCAATGAAATATATAAGGCGTGCACACTTCGTATGTTTTTGGTTTTTAATTAGTGTTCGCTGGAAAAAAGTTTCAAGCGCAATTTGAATAGAATTCGTAGGAGTGGGTAATCCGCCATATTGAACATAAGAACCGCAAACTTTGGCGAATGCAAAGACAAAGTTCCCTAAGGAACTTCATCACGTTTTTGACAAAGTAGCACATACCAGTCCAACATCTCGCAGTTTCTGGCCGTTTTGCTCTTATGTTGTTGGCACGATATATTCTCTTGCCAGAGTCGAACGAACATTCGACTTCGTTTCTCTCGCTGACGGCCTTTGCCATCTCTACCAAAATCAGGGGGGGCTGCTGTTTCGGCGGTCGTCCCAATGGTTTGCTGTAAGTCTTGATTTCCTGTTCCTTGGTGAGCATCCCATAGGCCCTATTGTATAAAACAAATAAGCCAAAGTCCTGATAGATTGACTTTGGCTTATTTGTTTTATACAACACGGCCCGTATGGGATGCTTACAGAACAAAAATACCCAAATCGAACAGTACGTTCCATCTATCTTAAAATCTCTGATATGGCGGTCATGCTTGGCATATTGGCAACCCAGCTTCGCGAGGATATTGCCGACAAGAGCACGGAGGTATCAAGGCGATACCACCGTGGCAAGGCGGCTTCACGTGTGAAACTGCTGCACCAGGAGATGCAGCTGGCTTATGTGGGCAGTCCGCTGGCACTTGAGAATACACGCAACAATTTGTTGGACATGGAGGACGATGAATGATTTTCCACCAACAAAATTTGCTTACTTCGGTCGGTGTAAGCACTTACCTCGACCGAAGTAAGCACGTTGAACGAACGAAGTAAGCATGTACATCGTTCGAGGTAAGATAACTTTATCCGCATTATTAAATGAGTTTGCCGAATATTGTAGAGATTGCCAAGGCGGATCTCTACACATACAAAGAGGAACTTGCTGAAAAATATGCGCAATCGCAGGTGGAGTACCTGCTTCGATTGCGCGATATGGTCACTTGGTCTATTGCCAATCCTGATGCGAAGGACCGCCAATTTGTGGACGAGGAGCGAACCCGTTACGGGCTTTCGCTCGTTACTGCGTATGCGGACTTGAAAATCGTGAAAGCCATTCTGCCTAATATGGGCGAGGCTTCACGTGATTTTCATCGATGGCGCTACAACGAGATGATCCTTGAAACGTACCAGATTGCGAAGAAACGCAAGGACACAAAGACGATGGAAAAGGCGGCTACGAGCTATGCCAAATTTAACCGCATTGATATTGAGGACGAACAGAGTGTGCCGTACCACATGATTGTGGTGCAGCTTTTCTTTCCAACCACCGGCTTCGCAAAAACAAGTCCACGGAGAAGAATCCCGAATCAGAGGAGGAATTGTTGGAGCATCGCACCGATGGCACTGATGCTTTTGATACGTTGTATATTGGGTGTGAAAAGTTTCTGCAGCATGATTTTTATGGGGGATTTGTGGGAGGTGTGAGATAAAATGTCTATTTTTGCGAAATCGAACTAAAACTTTTTATGATTATGAACAAAGTCATTGCTATCTTAGTTGCATTCTTCTCCGTATTCTGTGCGTATGCACAAAAAGCGGATAAGTCTGAACAGTACCGTGTAAGGATAACCAAGGTGGACGGAACTACTTTGGAAGGCTACTCCATGACAAGTTTCTACAACACCATGCTTCCTGAAGTAAAGAAGTTTACCTTTAGCACAGAGTACAAGGGGAAAACTACTACCTATACGAGTGAAGAGGTGAAAAGAGTGGAGTTCGTCAACCTTGAAATGGATTCTATGCCTCTTGTCTACGAATCGGTTCAAGCATTGTCCACTATTCCTGGGCCTTTCCGCAAAAATCCGAAGCCATTCAAGAAGCCTGTATTCTTGCGCCTTTTCTACAATGGAAAGAACGTAAAAGGCTATGCGATGCCTTTTGCTGACAACACGTACACCAAAAGTTCCACCACTTCACGCGACACTTGGAAATACTACTACTTGACCAAGGATGCCACCTATGCGAACGCATATTGGCTTGATGTCAAAGGGATACGAGTTGCAATAAAGAAGGAACTAAAATTTGCTTTAAAGGATTTTCCTGAAGTCATAAAGAAAATAGAGAATGATGAGATTTCTTTGAAGGAGTTCAAGAAAGACCCGAAGATGATTCTGCCTCTGTTGGATCAGTCGTACAAGAAGCAGTAACTCATTCTCCCAAGCCCTCCCTTTCGGGCAATTTTTTTCTTTCAGCCGCCGTGCGCATTGGCTCTCTTGCTGTGCGCATGGCGGCTTTTTCGTGCGCTTAGGTGTGGAGGAGTGGGAGAGGTGGGCTACATGGGTAGGGTTTAGATGTGTGGGCGGTGGCAAGCGCCTTGCTTCGTGCAATCTCGTGACACGGCAGAAGCATTATCGGAGATGTTCTTGGTCGCCCCGTACGCTTTGTCGGAAGGCAGAGAGCATAGCCTTGGACTTTTGCAGTATTCGCAGCATTGTCACCGCTGATTGATACGAGCCAGATGTGGGTGGCTTTTGCTCAGATTATGGCCACCCTTTGTAGGTTGGATGTTTTTCTGCTCTTTACTTTTTAGAATATTATCTCGAACTCGCGTATATAAGGTGTATACACTTCGTATGTTTCTGGTTATCAATTAATTAAAGTGCAAAGTGTAGAGTGTAGACAAAATTTGAAAAACAGTATGTGTGATGTAATGCTATTTGCAAAAAAAAGAATGTTTGGTCGCTCAAACATTCTTTTTCCGTAGATTGCGTAAGAAAAGGCTGTGCGTTCGAAATGGTGTCGCATTAGCCGTTTTTTTAATGTTTACGCTTGACGCCCTTGGTGGCTTCTGCCACTAAGGGGTTGTCCGGCCAATAGTGTTTTGGGTATCTTCGTCGTAATTCTTTACGGACTTCAAAGTAGGTTGTTTGCCAAAAGTTCTTCAAATCTTGCGTTAATTGCACTGGTTTGTAGCCAGGTGACAGTAGTTCCATCAGTATGGGGCGACGGTTGTCGTCAACGCGAGGTGTATCGTCCATACCAAAGCATTCTTGCAGACGTACGCTCAGTACGGGGTGCTCCGATGCGCGTCCGTAGTCAATGCTAATGCTGCTGCCTGTTGGGACTTGTATGTGTGATGGAGCCAGGCGGTCAATGATTAGTTGAAGTTCGTAGGGTATGATGTTCCAAATGGCTTGTTTGATATCGATTTTCTTCAGCTCATTGATATTTGTTAGTATGTGTCCGTTGTTGTTAAGATAAAACGGCAACCATTCGTGAGCACTGCTAATTAGATGCTGGGTCGAAATGTCTGGCAGAGATAATTCGGGGTGCCATTCGGCAACTTTGGCAACTCGTTGTTGTAATTGTAGTACAGAACTATCGTTCCAGTTAAACATACTGAGCCCGTGTTTTGCAGTTGCTTGACAAATGGTGTTGATGAGATCGGCAGTGTCGATATGATTTATAGGTGAGCTCTTCAGCAACAGTTTACCAATGCGTAATTCGTGTTGTGCGACGATAGTTCCTTGCTTGTTGTCCCATGACAGATTGTCGCGTTCTGTTATTATTGCAGAATCAAAGTCAGATGGGGTGATGGGAGCAGCCAAAAATACACGGCCACATTTACCTGTTTCGGCATAAAGTGATGCTATGGCTATCCATTGGCTGGCAGTGAGCGTATCGCTTTGTTGCAAGCGTATGTTGTTGCCGTTGGCTAAACGGAAGGAACCGATACTGTCGATAGCCTTTGCTATGCGCTCAGGATAGGCAAAGGCAATAAGCTGTCCGACGTCATTGGGCGAAAAATTGTTTGTGTTGTCTTCGACATTCGTTTTAACCATTTTGCGATATTCAGCGGCAATTTGTGCTATCCGCCGCCATTGTGAAAGGCGATTAAGAGCTCGATGTTGACGCAACGCCGATATGCGTAAGCTAATGTCGCAGTCGGTTGTGTCGGTCAAAGGGTCTTTTTCTTCGATAACAGCAGCGATGTCGCATGCTAACTTTGTAAGGACGTGATTTTTTGTGCTTAGTATCATGCGGGCAATGCGCGGGTGGCATGGCATGGTTGCAACTTTTTGTCCAAGTTCGGTGATGCGTCCTTCCTTGTTGATGCAACCTAATGTTGTCAACAAATGCTGCGCCTTCAACACATTCGCCTCAGGTGGTGGTGTGAGCCACGGGAGATTATAAATATTGCTTTCGCCGAAGGCTGCGACACTTAATACAACAGACGCCAAGTCAGCTGATATGATTTCGGGAGAGCGTTGTTGTGTCATTAAATGTTCTGAGGCAGATGTCCACATCCGATAGCATGTGCCATTGGCCACGCGTCCAGCACGTCCGGCACGTTGTACAGCCATATCCATGCTGATGCGTGTGGTCTCGAGATGACTCAGTTCGGTGCGTGGATCAAAAACTTGTGTGCGGTATAAACCGCTGTCAATGACAATGCGTACTCCTTCTATGGTAAGTGATGTTTCGGCTATGGGGGTGGCAAGCACGACCTTGCGCATGCCAGGTGCTGAGGGGGATATGGCAATTTGTTGTTTTTCGGGAGCCAACTGTCCATATAGCGGACATATGGTAGTAGGCGAAAGGCTGTCAGCTAAGAGTTTCATGCACTTGTCAATGTCGGCATATCCTGGTAGAAAAGCGAGAATGTCGCCGTCGTGTGCAGCGTGTGCATGGCGTATGGTTGTTACAACAGCTTGAGCCATGTCGTTCATGTCGGGGGGTTGTTGGTTGTAAATAGTTTGTACGGGGTAAATGCGGCCTTTGCTTTCTATAAGAGGTGCTTGAAGTGCTTGGCAAATGGCCTGTGCATCTATCGTGGCCGACATGACAACTATTTTGAGATCGGGCCTGATGATTTGCTGTGTCTGACGTACAAGTGCAAGTGCAAGGTCGGAATTTATGTTGCGTTCGTGAAATTCGTCAAATATGACGATGCTTACGCCATCGAGTGTGGCGTCATCAACCAGCATACGTGTGAGAATGCCTTCGGTGAGGACTTCAATACGAGTTTGAGATGATATTTTGCTTTCAAATCTGACGCGATAACCAATAGTTTTTCCAACAGTCTCGCCCAGCATGTGCGCCATACGTATGGCTACTTGTTTGGCGGCAATACGTCTCGGTTCGAGCATGAGAATTTTGCCTGTTTGTAAGGCTCCATGCAACATGGTGAGCGGTAGCAGTGTCGATTTTCCGGCTCCGGGTGGTGCTGTGATGACTAATGAGTTGTGTGTGCCATTGATGCTCTTGTTGACATTTGAGGCTATGTCGGAAGCTGGCAAGTAATGGTAGCAATGTAGTAGTTCGTTGAGTGAAGTCATGGCGTGGGTGAATACAACGTAGGCATAACGTATAGAAGTTGACCAGTCGTCAGATATGCGTCAAACTATTTATCGTATATCATCAGACTGCTCAACTTCTAATTACAGGTTGATTGCAATGTGGTTGTGTTTATGGCACAAGGTATTTGTCGCCAGTTTCTTTTACAATAGTCTTGCGATAATTCTCGTCAAATCCAGGACGCTCAACGGCCTTTCCGAGTCCGTCAGGAGTGAGTTCGAATTTTCCATCCTTTTCGGGTTTGATTGCTTGGTCGTTATATTTGACAATCAGATATTCACCTAATTTTTTCCAACGTTGCATCATTTGATTGGCGCATTGTATTGAGTAGTCTGTGAGATAAGCTTTGGCTCGAGCAGGATCTTGTGCCAATAGTAATTTTGCTTTGTTCTCGACTTCGGCCTGCTGGTTTGAATAGGCCTGTTCAAGCTCTTGTTGCGCTGCTTTTACGCTCGGATATAATTGCGAATAGCGAGGATATGTCATGTTTGACACCCAATTTTCAACCCAAAAGGCAGAGTTCCACGAGAAGGTTACGTCGTTAGCTTCTTTGGGGTCGTAGCACGCGGGTGCTTGGCTTGCGCTACAGTAAATTGGGGTATAGGCAATCATGTTGGGGTCGTCGTTTCCATACCACACAATGCCTCCTATGGCATTTGGCAGATAGTTGCGCAGTTGAATAACATAGGTTCCAGCCGTTTGCTGTGTGGATATGGGGCGTTCGTTGAAGTATTTTTTACCATTATACTCCCAAGCTAATGGGGTGGGGCGGTAGGGTGCGTTGTATGGTCCAGCACCGGCATCTTTTGTAATGTCGAAAGGTGTACCTTCGTAGTGGTCACGCATGGAGTTCATGACATCGTGCAGCGAAAGTAATTGTTTGGGCTTGAAATAAAGCGGCATGGGGGCAGCCTTGCCGATATGTTTGCCGTCAACGTAGTCAAGGTATTTATCCATGCCCTCTACCCATTTGTTGTAGAAACTCCATACACGTGTTTCGCAGTAGCGTATAGCACTGAAATCGGCAGGAGCATAGGCATCTGCGAAAGAGAATTCAGCGTCCTTTCCACTAAAATATCCGCGTTTCCGGGCAAAGCTGATAACGTCCTTGGAATAGATGACGTTCTTTTTGTCATGCAAGTTGAATTGGTGAATGCGGCTTTGATTGGCATGGCAGGCGATGCAGTCGTCTGGGATACGTACTGCTACCCATACGGCACCTTTCTCTTGTGGCCCTTTTCCAATCATTTCCATGATCCAAACTTCGTTGGGGTCGGCTATAGAGAAGCTTTCGCCTTCAGAGGCATATCCATATTTTTGCACGAGTGAAGTCATTACTTCAATGGCCTCTCTTGCTGTTCGTGAACGCTGTAGTGCAATGGTCATCAGGCTGACATAGTCAATAATGCCGTTGGTGTCGGCCAATTCGGAACGGCCGCCAAATGTTGTTTCGGTGATGCCGACTTGGTGCTCATTGATGTAGCCCATCACCGCATAGGTGTAGGGGGCTTCGGGTATTTCGCCGTGGTAATGATTGGTGTCACCGTCAATAATTTTACGCATGGTTCCTGCAGCGTGTTTGCCTGCTGGCAAGTAGTTGAGGCGGCCAAACATGCCGTAGTCGTCTTGGTTGTAAGTAATGAAGGCAGAGCCATCGGCTGATGCTTTTTTGCCGATTAAGAAACTTGTGCATGCGTCGGCATTAGAAATTGTAATGCTCCAAAGCAATAAGGAGGCAAATACTTTTGCTATGCTTTTGATGAAGTGTTTCATTATGGATTGTTCCGTTTTATCTGTAAATGATGTATGCAGGACTTGAGTTAACGGGGTAACAAGTCCAGCTGTTTATATGTTGACTTGTTACCCCGTTGAAAGACTTTCGGTAATGTGTTAACAGGCTTTGAATGACATGTCAAGGCCCTTGACAGAGTGGGTGAGTGCGCCAACAGATATGAAGTCAACGCCACATTCGGCATATTGACGCAGTGTGTCGTAAGTGATACCACCGCTTGATTCTGTCTCGAACTTGTGATTGATAAGTTCTACAGCTTTTTTGGTATCTTCAATGGAGAAATTGTCAAGCATGATGCGATCTGCACCGCCATGTGCCATGACTTGTTTGATTTCGTCGAAGGTACGGCACTCAATCTCTACCTTCAGATTGAGTCCTTTTTCTTTTTGGTATGCAGCGCAGCGATCAAGCGCATTGGCAATACCACCTGCAAAATCGATGTGGTTGTCTTTGAGCAATATCATGTCAAAAAGTCCGATACGGTGGTTGCAGCCGCCGCCAATTTTGACAGCCTCCTTCTCAAGCATACGCATGCCAGGGGTCGTTTTGCGAGTGTCGAGCACACGGGTGTTTGTACCTTCAAGGCGTTGTACATACTTGTTAGTCATTGTGGCAATACCGCTCATACGCTGCATGACGTTGAGCATCAAACGCTCAGTTTGCAGCAAGGAACGCACTTTGCCTGTGACAATCATTGGCACATCACCAGGTTTGACATGCGTGCCGTCCTCCATGAATTGCTCAACTTGCATGGTGGGGTCGAAACGGTGGAATATTTCCTTTGCTATACGCATGCCTGCCAAGATGCCTTCTTCTTTAATAAGCAGGCGTGATTTGCCCATGGCATCCTCGGGAATGCAACAAAGAGTGGTGTGGTCGCCGTCGCCAATATCTTCAGAGAATGCGAGGTCGATCAGCTTGTCGTTTAATTGGTCAACTGTATACATAGTGTTTGAAAATCTTTTATTTAATTGCCGGCATGTGGGTGTGTCGGCTTTTTATTTTGTGCAAAAGTACTCAAAAAAGCCGCAAGTGCGTGATTTGTGTAAGAAAAATCACGTTTTATTTGCGGTTGTTAGGTATTTTTTACTGACAATTATGTCATGTGGCACTCCATTTGTTTGACGAAAGGTGTAATTAAAAATCAGACATTATGGCATTCATAGATTATTACAAAATTATGGGTGTGCCTAAGGATATTCCTCAGGCTGATATACAAGCAGCTTATCGAAAGCGTGTTAAACAGTTTCACCCCGACTTGCACCCTGACGACCCTAAGGCTAAGGCTAAATTCCAGGCATTGAATGAGGCTAATGCTGTGCTGTCAGACCCTGAAAAACGTCGTAAGTATGACAAGTATGGCGAACAATGGCAGCAAGCTGATGCTTTTGAGCATGCAGGAACTGCAGGAGGTAATGGCGGACAGTATTATTACAGTTCTGGTGATGGTGCTGACGGATTTGACTTTAGTCAGTTTGCAGGTGGTTCTGGTGCTTTCTCTTCATTCTTTGAGGATTTGTTCGGACGGGCGGCAGGTGGTCGTAGCGGGCGTCGGGATTCGGAGCATACGTATGTAAATCCGGATGACTATGATGCACACGCAACTGTCAGTATAGATATGTATACGGCTTTGCTTGGTGGTGATATATTGCTGCAAACGCAAAATGGCAAGCTCAAATTGAAGGTTAAACCTGAAACTCAGAATGGAGCGAAGATACGTTTGCGTGGCAAGGGGTATCAGAAGCCCGATGGCACTTATGGAAACTTGATTATAACCTACAAGGTGAATTTGCCTACGGGGTTGACGGAACATCAACGTGATTTGCTTAGACAGATGCGCGATTGTGTCTGATTATGCAAACAAGACTTGCCAAAATGGTTTCTATGCAATAAAATATCATTAAATAAATGGCAGAAGTTTGCATAATGCTTGCATGATGGGAATAAATGCTATACATTTGCAATGTTTTTCATGGTATTAGATTTAAGGTTAGTAAAGATTGGTTGTCGTGAGACAATCAATTTTTTTTGTATATATGTATCATAAGCTCGTTTTTAATCGTGTTTTATATAGGTGGTCATGTTTCTGTGTGTCCTTGTTGTTATAGACAAAAAAAGAGTTGAAGTCTTATTTCGGACTTCAACTCTTGTAGTTGCGGAGGCTCGACTCGAACGAACGACCTCCAGGTTATGAGCCTGGCGAGCTACCAACTGCTCCACTCCGCGATGTCAAGTTTTATAAGTGCTTGTTGCTCTTATTTCTTGTTTGCGAGTGCAAAGTTAGCATGTTTTGTGATAACTGCCAAATTATTCTGCAAATATATTTTCTTTGTTGGAGCGGGCAGGGGCAAATATCAAGTGTAAATTTATGGGGCACAGAACGAAGCGTAAATGAGTCGGTCGGCTGAAAAATGGGTGAGATGTTTGTGTTTCAACGAGTTAGGTGTGGGTGGCTGAAATGACGGCGTAAAACGAAGCGTTTACATAGGCTTACATTTGGTTTACTTTTGGGGCTTGTTGAGGCTCTTGTGGTTTACTTGGGGCCTACGGGTGGTTTATATTGCGTTTCTGTTGGTGGTTGGTGTTGTATTGGTGTGTAGGGGGGGATGGTGGTAGAGGCTACTTTTTGACCTATACGCCACTTTTTTAATGGTGTTTCTGTAATTATATAATGCGAAATTATTCTATATAATGATTATTTGGTATATTTGTGAAAACAAAACGAGTGAATATGGCAAAGGTAATACATGTGCATCTGCTGCACAATATCGATGGAACGAGGCGGAAAGACTGGTACTTTAGCAGCATTTCCGCGGTTTATACGGTTTTGACGGCTGAACAGATCGGCGCAACGAAGAATTATTTGCTTCATGCCGGGTTGTCTGGCAATGGTACATTATGCACGAAACGCGCTATAATCAAGCAATCTGCGCTTATTTCATGCTCTCATGGGAGATGATTAGGCTGGTGTTTTTAGGGCGTTAGAACGTGAATAAAAGGCCGTTTGGGCGGTCGTGTGAATGGAGGTCGTTTGACCTCCTTTTTTTATGTCCGAAAATGGCGAAAATAGTGGGTGGGGTTACAGCTGGGGTTACAAAGTGGGGTTACATTTTCCGAAAAGTGGGGTTACACATTCGGGGTTTTCGGGGGTATGATAGAGGGGGAGGGAAAAGGATAGTTTTAAGGGATAAGGTGGGGGAAACTACCCATTTGCGATATTGGTAAAATGGGGGCGAATTGGGCTAAAACCTTGTATTTATGAGGTTTTTTACATGGAATGAGCCTTGGGAGAGGGGGATACCCCCTGCGAACGGGGGTCTAAAGGCGTTGGAGGGGCATACGTATGGTGTTAGAAGAACTTAGAAATGCTCCCGACAACCTCATATACGTTCATGATGCGTTCTATGGGGTATTCTTGCTCGTCATAGTCTGTTGTATTGATAGGGACGAAACGCAGTTTCTTTGGATCTGTCGACCGACGGAGAATCTTGATGGTGCGTAATGTATCAAGTACGACAGCGTAAATTTCGCCATATTGAATATCCTCCAGTGTGCATTCATGGAGGGCAATAATATCACCATGGTTAATTTTTGGTTCCATAGAGTGTCCTGTGACATTGCACCAGAAGTCAGCCTTTTCAAATCCTTGTATTACGATGTTGTTGGTCGGGATTGATACTTGAGAATTGACAATTTCATTGAATCCACCTAAGAAGTCCACATCATAATAAGGTTTGCCTATGGCTGAGTTGTACGAAACTTCTGGGATTTTTTCTACTAAATCTGAATTTTCTTGTTTCTTTTCTTGCATAGTCGAGATTACTTGTTTATCTTTGCACCGTGTTCAACAATGAACGCGCGTTCAAATATACGAAAAAAGGTCGAGAAATCAATTAAGACAAGTGGTATATGAAAAGGTTTATAAATGTAACAAAGGAGGTTCGTCAGGAACTGGCGAAAGTGTTCAATGTGGGTGACCGCGCTGTGTGGAATGCCCTAAGTTATGACAAGGAGCGTGGTGAGACGGACCGTGCAAAGCGTATCCGCATGTTTGCCCTTCAGAAGGGTGGCATTGTGATGGTTGTATGCCCAGAGATGGAGACGCTTCATGATTCAGATGGCTACATGCGTCAGTATCTCCCTAATGATGTGATGCTTGAGTTCTCAAAGAAAGATGATGCAGGTTGCGACGTGTACCACAAGGGTGTGAAGGTTCGCCATTACGACAAGGTGATGGTGAGTGATATACCAGAGATACAGAACTGGGCTGCAACATTGAGATAAGGAGGAGAAAGTATGGAGTACCACGATAACAGACTTTGCATCTCGATGCGGGAACTTGTGGACGGCGGTGTGATGACCGTATCCAACTACAAGCAGCTCTCCGCACGCGGTCGCATAGATGTAGTGCGTCGTGGTGGAGGCTCTTCCAAGAACTACGCGCTTATTGCCGTATGCAGTCTGCCCGATGCTTATCAGGACAAGCTCAAGGAGCTATATCCGGACCCGTCGCTTGAGGTGCTGCTTGCCTGGCTTGATGCCAACTACGAGGTGGACCAGGCAGCTGTTGCATATTTCAACGACTGGCGCAACCAGTGCGGACACGACCATGCTACTGATGCTCATGTGAAGGAGTATGTGACCAACGCCAGTGTGCTGAATGCTTGTATCAAGTTGTACAACAACGCCAAGGCGATACAGAAGACGATGGGCCAGAAGTATGACTGGAGCATGATGTCGCAAGCTGTGGAGGGCTACCGTATGAAGACCGGGCACACATTGCCGGCAAGTATGCTACGCTTCCGCAAGAAGGTGAACGAGTATCAGCGTGACGGCTACCAGTGTCTCATCAGCCGAAAGTTCGGTAACCAGACAAGCCGTAAGGTGGACTATAGGACTGAGCGTTTGATTCTGTCGATAGCCGTGTTGCCCAACAAGCCGTTCAATACCAATGTGTGGGAATTGTACAACTCGTTTGTGTGCGGTGAGCTGGATGTGTATGACCCAGAGACCGGTGAGCTTTTCGATGCGAGCGAGTGGACTGACAAGAACGGTGACCCGAAGTCGCTGAGCGAAAGCACCATCACCAACTATCTGAACAAGCCCAAGAACCGGCTGTTCATTGAGCACTCGCTTGACTCTTACACCACCTTCATGCACGAGCAGATGCCCCACGTTCACCGCCATGCGCCCGAGTTCTCGTTCTCAAAGATTTCATTCGATGACCGCGACCTCCCACGCAAGCTGAAGGATACCAAGGCAAGGCCGAAGGCATACTACGCCTACGATGTGACAAGCCAGTGCGTGGTGGGCTACGCCTACAACCGCAACAAGAATGTGGACTTGGTAGCCGACTGCTTCCGTTCGATGTTCCGACTGATAGAAAGCAAGGGCTGGGGCTGTCCGGCACAGGTTGAGGTGGAGAACCACTTGATGAGTCAGTGGAAAGAGAGTTTCCTGAAGGCCGGCGTATTGTTCCCATTTGTACGTTTCTGCGCCCCGATGAACTCCCAAGAGAAATATGCTGAGCCGATGAACGGTGCCAAGAAACGCAGGGTGGAGCATCGGAACCACCTTGGCATCGGACGCTTCTACGCCAAGGACAGGCACTACCGCACAGAAGCCAAGAAGGTGTTTGACGAGAAGAATGACACCTACGAAGACAAACAGTACTACACATGGGAAGAACTGATTGCAGACGACATTCGCGACATCAAGGAGTTCAACAACACCCTCCACCCGAACCAGAAGAAATACCCCGGCATGACACGCTGGCAAGTGCTTGAGGCCAATATGAACCCCACGCTTCAGCCAATGGACAAATCGGTGTGGGCACGCTTTATCGGCGAGCACACAGAGACCTCCATACGCAGGAACAGCTACTGCAGGGTGGCGTATAAGGACTGGTGGTTGAGCAAGACAGAAGTGATGGAACGTCTCGATCCGAACAACTACAAGGTAGATGCCTACTATCTGACCGATGAGGACGGCAAGGCAACCGACGTTTACATCTTCCAGAACGACCGACTTATCGACAAGCTCGAGGACGTGGGTACGTTCAACACTGCCGATGCAGAGCAGACTGACGAGGACAAGGAGATATTCGTGAACCAGCAGAAGAAGATAGCAGCCTTCAACGCCTACGTGAAGAAGAACGCCATAGCAAGTGTGAGCATCTCCAAGGCTGAGCAGACCGCCCATGAAGAGGCTGCACCGCCGCCACCGCTTGAACTTCCACCGATGGAAAGCGAGCAGGAAATGGAAGTGGGCTACCACATTTCTGACCCGTTGGCAGACTTATAGAACGGTATTAGAATAGAATTAGAACGACAATTAAAATAAACATGATAACGAATGAGAACAAGCAGCGGATACTGGAGGCTATAGCCACCAACCGCACGAACTATCCGAGCGATGCCAAGCACGCTGCTTCATTGGGCATCAGCACCTCGGTATATAGCGCCATCAAGAATGGTCAGACCGAGAAGGCACTGAGCGAAGCCAACTGGATAACCATCGCCCGAAGACTTGGTGTGAACCTCAAAGGAGGCATTGAATGGAAGCCAGCACGCACCGCCACCTTCGAATATATCACCAAGCAGCTGGAGTTCAGCCAACAGAGCGGACTGAGTGCGATACTTTGTGATATACCCAACATTGGCAAGACATTCACGGCCCGCTATTATGTGCAGTGCCACCGCAATGCCATCTATGTGGATTGCTCCCAAGTGAAGACCAAACTGAAGCTGGTGCGCAAGATAGCTACTGAGTTTGGTGTGGGCAGCAATGGAAGATACAGCGACGTGTACGAGGATTTGGTGTATTACTTGCGTTCCATCGACACCCCACTCATCATTCTGGACGAGGCAGGCGACTTGCAGTATGAGGCATTTTTGGAACTCAAAGCCTTGTGGAACGCTACAGAAAGGTGCTGCGCCTGGTATATGATGGGTGCGGACGGACTGAAAGCCAAGATCAACCGCTCCATTGAGTGCAAGAAAGTGGGTTATACTGAGATGCTCAGCCGATACGGTGACCGCTACTCGAAGGTAACGCCCGACGACTGCAAGGAGCGTGAGAAGTTCTTGAAAGACCAGGCGAGCGTGGTGGCAAAGGTGAACGCCCCTGCCGGTGCTGATATTGGAAGTTTGGTGCGCAAGACGGGTGGAAGGCTGAGACGCGTTTACACGGAAATAGAGAAACTGAAACGTGTGCAGGCATGATGATCGATGAATACAAAGAGGGCGACACCATTCAACTCCTCATAGCTGGCAGCCATATTGGGGCCGTGATGGAGGATTGGTTAGAAAGCCGCCGTGAGTGCGACATCAAGGTGCGCCGAGCCAAGACCAAGGGCTGTGTTGTGTTGGAAACCACAGACGTCATCTATGCTGCGCACATTGTGCAATGGTTTCCGAAAGTAAAAACGAATATAAAAAAGTAGTGATATGGCAAAGCGAGCATATAGCCCCAAGGACGTGGCGAATATCAAGTGCAAGGCACTACCATTTGAAGGACAATGGAAAGCAGTGTTCGGCCAGCCTGAAGAGGGCGACACCTGGTTCATCAGTGGTCCCAGTGCCAGTGGCAAGAGTTCGTTTGTGATGCAGTTTGCGAAGATGCTCTGCGGTATAGGCAGCGTGTTGTATGTGTCCTTGGAGGAGGGCGTTGGCTTGTCGATGCAACGACGGCTTGCCCAATTCAAGATGACTGACGTTCAAGGTTCGTTCCGCCTCATTACCGATGGCGACATCAAGGCCTTGGAAGAACGCCTGGCGAAGCCCAAGAGTGCCAAGTTCATCATTGTGGACAGTTACCAGTACGCCTACGAAGCAGGGTGGGAATATTCACTGACCAAGGCGCTGATGGAACGTTTCAAGCGCAAGACCTTCATCTTTGTCAGCCAAGAGGACAAGGGCAAACCCATCGGAAAGCCTGCCATCAGGCTGAAATACGCTGCCGGCGTGAAGGTGCGGACGCAAGGCTTCAGAGCCTACTGTCAAGGACGCTATTCAGGCAACGTGAGCGAATATTACACCATCTGGGCGGAGAAAGCCGTGGAGGTATACAATGACACGAGTAAAGTATGAGCGAGCAACACATTCTGAAAATAGAGCCACCCCCATACTGTGTAAGTTCAGAGCGAATTATCAGCAAAGGCCACGAGTGTGGCTACTGCCACGGTACAGGTTCATTTGTATATGATGATCGTTGTGGTGATGATGTTGTAAAGGTCTGCCCCGTGTGTAAAGGAAAAGGTAAAATAGATGCCGTGATAGATATTACATGGCGACCGAGTGAAAATCCATAAGATATAAGAACAATGAAAGAAAAGAGTGTATTGGCCCAAATAGTCGCATGGCTCCGTGCAAGGCGGGAGCAGCGCAGGGCGAGAAAATCAGCGCGTTACAGTGAGGAACTGAAGCGAGAGTCGGAGCGTGTGTTGCAAGTAAGAGAGTTTGATGGGAAGTTGTTCGTCTGCTATAACGAAGTACCGCTTTTGACCACTTGTATGTTGAAAGAGGGGTTGCCGATAGTTGTAGAAGCGGCACGCATGATGTATGTGGAATATTACAAGACCAAAGGCTTATGTCACAGGAAGTAAGCAATTTGGCACAGCCCAATTCGGTTGCGCCTCAGCAAAAGGAGCCAGCTCCATTGCATTCGGCTGTCACGAATTTGGCGCAGCCCAATTCGGATGCGCCTCAGCAAAAGGAGCAAGCTCCATTGCATTCGGCTGTCACGAATTTTGCACGGTTTTATGGCATACTCAAAAAGCGCTACAAGTTTGCGACCAAGGAGCTGGGCGATGCGTTCAAGGAAGGCGTGGTCAGCCAATTCACCAATGGCCGTACGACATCGCTCAGGGAGATGACCCGTAAGGAGTACGACCTGATGTGCGACAAGCTCGAAGGTGCGACAGCCCAATTGCTGCGCAGCGCGAAGGACGAGCAGCGCAGGCATCGCAGCCGGTGCTTGAGGTTGATGCAGATGCTCGGCATAGACACAACAGACTGGACCCGCATTAACGCCTTTTGCCAGGATCAGCGTATTGCCGGCAAGGTGTTTTCGAAGCTAAGCAATGAGGAGTTGGAGCAGTTGTCGGTGAAGTTGCGCTCCATTCAGCGCAAGGGCGGTTTGAAACCTAAGAAAGAACCGACACCGGCCGTACAGCCACAAGTGGAATACATGATGTTACCAATAGGAAAAGGAGGTGAGGCATGAATGAGGAAGTGAAGCGTGTGATGGAGTACATTCATGGCATCGCCTACAGAGAGCTCCAAGGTGACCAGTACATCGAATTTCTTGAGTGTATTGAATACGAGATAGACAAGGAACTTGAGGAAGGCGACTGGCCAGAACCTGAAGACGGCGAGTGATAAGCAATCAAAGTAATCATCAACCCCAAATGATGTAATGAGTATAAACATGACAGAAGCGATAAAAGACGTGCTGTGCTACGTGCGTAAGCGCACGGTAGACATGACGGAGGAGGACTACGAGTTGTTCCTTGCTCAATTAAAAGACGAGATATCCCAACTGCAGGCTCTTGCGGAATGGAAAGACGATAAGTAGGTATTAATAACCCCTTAAAAGATTTACAACAATGGCAAAAAGAGAAAAGAAAGTGATCATTACCGGTGTGACAAGAGAATCAGCCGATGAAGCGTTCGCAGCCTATGCCAAGGCCGACGCCCAGAGTGCAAAAATCACGGCAGACATAGAATTGCAGTGTGCGAAGATCCGTGAGAAGTATGCCAACAAGCTGGCAGAGCTGGAAGGTGAGAAGGAGAAAGCCTTTGACACGCTCCAAGCTTATGCCACGGAGAACCAGGCAGAGTTGTTCACCAAGAAGAAGAGCCTTGAGATGGCGCATGGCGTTATCGGCTTCCGCACGGGTACGCCTAAGCTGAAGACCTTGAAAGGTTTTACCTGGGCAAGTGCCCTGCAGCTGGTGAAGGAGTTTCTGCCCGGCTATCTGCGCCAGACTGAGGAGATAGCCAAGGACAAGCTGCTTGCCGACCGCGAGGTGGAGGATATGGTTCCCCAGATGAACAAATGCGGTATCCAAGTGGTGCAGGACGAGACCTTCTACGTTGAACCCAAGAAAGAGGAGGGCGTATGATACTGGAAGTGGCGAAGATGCCGAAAGTGGCCTTGTGCCGTAAGTGTTACGGCACAGGCCGTCTCCACGACAAGGAGACAGGCAAAGAAAGCACATGTGACCAATGTGAGGGAACGGGCAGAGTAACCGTCAGCGCAAAGATGAGATATGACATTCGTCCCTACAAGGAAAAACAGAAATAGTAACCAATAGCAAGCATGGCAAAGCGCAGCGGAGTAAGTTATCAGAAACGTGTGGAAGAAGTAAACAGGATATATGACCGAGAAGCCAAGCTGGGAGTTCCCAACCGCGAGATATGGCGACGGTACATATACCCTGTTTATGGCGTGTCAGAACGGACGTTCTATAATATGCTCAAAGCGAGCGCCGAGCCACGCAACGCCATAGCTGACGAAACCCGTCAGCTTTTGCTGTTTAAGGACGAGGACTGGACATGAGTGTGGAAAAAGGAATACAGCGAGTCATCAGAAACATACTGAAAGACATTCGTATCGACCTTGGCGATGAGTTTGACAAGAACTTTGATCGTCAGGCTTTCTTCAGCGAGCAATGGGAACGTCGTAAAAGTCCGCTACGCCCTGGACGCGCCATTTTGGTAGATACGGGTAAACTGCGCCAGAGCATACGCAGCCGAAGCACAGACACGAGCATTCGTTTTTTCAGTGATTTGCCCTACGCTGGCATTCATAATGAAGGTGGTGAAATCAAGGTGACGCGCAAGATGAAGAGTTACTTCTGGCACAAGTACTACGAGTCCACCGGCTCGTTCGGCCGCAAGAAGAACGGTGAGAGACGGAACGACAAGCGCACCATTCAATTAAGCACGGAGGCAGAGTTTTGGAAATGTATGGCTCTGATGAAAGTCGGGCAAAGCATCACGATACCCAAGCGCCAATTTCTCGGTTCGTCGCCCGAAGTGGAGAAAGCTGTGAAGGAGATTATCGAGGAAAATTTGGCAGAGTATTTTAACAATGTTGAATGTTGGCTGCACTCGGCAAAATAAGCGAGCTTCTTTTGCTCTCGTTTGCACAACATTTGAGCACGAATATAAATTGAAATGAGAGAGGAAAAGCCCGTGGAAATTTACGTTTCTGCGGACTTTTTGCTATATTTGCAGTGTGTTCAAAAAAGTACATCTATGACAGCAATTGTAGCCGTATTAAATAAACATGCCGTAGCGGTTGCCGCAGATAGCGCAGTGACAATGGGTAATACTCACAAGGTGGTGAATAGTGCGAATAAAATTTTTACACTATCCAAGTATCATCCTGTGGCTGTAATGACATATAATAGTGCAACTTTTATGGGTACGCCATGGGATATTATTATCAAAGAATACAGAAAACAGTTAAAAGACACGTGTTTTCCAACGGTAAAGGAGTATGTTGATGATTTTATAACATATTTGCACAATCGAAACTTCTTCTGTGATGGAAAGACGCAAAAATTGTGTATGGTTTCTATTCTTGATTCTTTTTTTGAATTATGTCGTAATGAGATTATTCGACAGGAATGCGTGGAATGTCCAACTGAAGAAAGCATCGTGCAGAAGCTGAATGAATGTTTGTTGAATAATAAAACTGCAGACAAATGTGTTGAATTTGCGTCGTATACATACGATGATTTTAAGAACTATGCAAATGTAGAGATTGATAATTATGCCCAACGCAAAGGATTTTCTAATGTTGAAGTTTTGTGTGAATCTTTTTTCTACTATTTAATAGCGAAGTTCTCAAAACCAATTTATACAGGTTTGGTATTCGTTGGTTATGGTGAATCAGAAATATATCCATCTCTTTATCCTTTGAATATTACACTTGGTATTGACAATCACTTGAAATATTATATTGATGAGAATAATGTGTCGCAGATAAATGAACATGGTCCAGAAGCGGTCATTGTACCATTTGCTCAAGTTGATGTTACACAAACTATAATTAGAGGTATAAATCCCTCTTTTCAAGATATTATTTATAATGTCATAGACAAGTCTATAAAGTCATATTCGAATGCGATAACTAATATATTAGACGGTAATCCTGCAACATCGGCTGTTTCCATTGCCGTTAAGGGACTTGATAAAGGCGCAATAATCAATGATATAACAACTCAGATAAATCGTGAAATGTATTCATTATATTCAAAGCCATTGATAGATACTGTAGTATTGCTTGATAAGGAAGATATGGCGAATATGGCAGAAAGTTTTATATCTTTGACATCACTTGTGCGCAGAATGCAACCAGGAGAGGAGACGGTTGGCGGTCCTGTTGATGTTGCTGTCATCTCCAAAGGTGATGGTTTTGTATGGATAAATAGGAAACATTATTTTAAGCCAGAGCTAAATGCTTCATTTTTTAGCAACTATTTTAATTAAGAAAGGAGTAGATTATGTATGGATCAATGATTAGTAGTTTTTCTCCTAACGCAAATTTAGAAGGCACATTGCTGACACGTGAACAAGTTGAAGAAATATCCGCTCGTATTTCAAAAAGTGTTTCAGATAATGTTGCGAAGCAATTAAGAAAGGCGATGGACTCTTCATCAAAAGAAAAAGAGGGCCATAAGGGATAATATAAGAGGGGCGCATCAGCGTCCCTCTTATATTATGTTGTTTTTCGAGGAGAATTTGGCAGAATATTTTGAGCACGAATATAAATTGAAATAAACATGGTAAGAAGTGAATTATAGCAAGCAATGATTGAGGCCGCCACCAACCACAACCATGAGGATCTGCTGGAGAGTATCGATAGCTATGCGGTGAGATACCTGCGATAAGCCGCAAAAGAACGGCCAAAATAGAAGAATAGACTATTTCGGTACGAAAAGTTTTAATTATTATCAAAAAAGCGTGGTTTTCTGTCTTTGAACCACGCTTTTTTCGTATCTTTAGAGCGCGTTTGTCAATGAACGTATAAATGAACATAAGAAATGAACAGAGTAATATCGGTAGAAAGCGTTAGACGTGGCAATGCTGCAATTATGAGTGGCAAGCGTCATGGGATTAGTATGGATGCACATAATGTATCTGTACGTTGCAAGACTATGATGGGTAGCTATACCATGACATTCGAGCGCGAGCGAATTGTTAAGGCTGCTAATGAAGCTTTTGCTAAAATCATGAGATAATGGAGCGACAATTCAATTTCATATATACGAAACTTGTTCGAGCCGACGAAGACCTCGTTGGCTTGATTGCTTATGGCATATACAAGAAACACAAGATAGAGTTTATTGAGAAGATAAAAGCAGACACTGGTCATGCGCCAACAGAAGATGAGTGTCAGACATTCTATTCTACTTGCACGACAGACAGTCAGCTGGAGCATTACCGTATGCAAGCAGAAGCTATGCTGTCAGAGACTATATCAAGCATCGCACGTGAGGAACTGACTAATTATGAGCGAGACATGCACAAGAATTTCAAGAGTGAAATCAAGTCGTGCATCCCATCAAACTGGAGTTCTTTGGGATTTAGTGTTCTTGCTGGTCTTTTGTCTACGCTGCTTTTCTCGATTATTGCTGGTCTATTCTATTTTATTGGAGAGACATCAGATAAATCAACCCATGAAAAAGTAAAGTCTGCAATAGAAGAAGTGCAGGAATCGCCACAAGACAGTATTCAAGTAAAAAATAAATAAAGTTAAAGCCCCGACGGACAATTACCGCTGGGGCTTTCTTATGCCTTTAGAATGGGATTATAACGCCGTTAGGCGGCATCGGTGAAGGACATCACTAAATAATAGCTGCCTCTTTTCCCGACGCGGGACGCGTCGCCCCCATTAGTGCTAGCGTTTTGAGTTTCATATACGACACAGGCACCAGCATATTAAAGATATGGCCGGACCTTCAGTATTAAAGAAAGTTCGACCATCTCTTTGTTTTATCTGAGCAGATAGCGTACCGCATAGTTGTCAATACTCTCGAGGATTTCTTCGTGGTTATGATTGGTATTGGTTGAAGTTAATGCCATGCCGTTGAAATTATCTCCGCATAGTCCGTCAAGTGCTTTGTGTATTTTGTGGCTGATGTCGAACGCGGCATCGTATTGTCCTTCATTCCAGTCGGTGACGATGTGTATGCTGACGATGCCTTTACCCCGCTGCATGCCCCCTTGAAACGGTGCCCATTCGATGGTGGCAAATTCAACAAAGACAGCGGGTCGCTGCCAGCCGTCCTCCTGCTCGATGAACTCGACGTTGTGGTTCCATAGTTCGATGTACTTTACTTCGGGTACATCGTTCGCCAATTTAGTTTTTATGGCGTTGAATAATTCCTTTCTCATTATTTTCCGTTTTTAGATTGTGTGAACTTTCTGTTGATGTATTTGACTCTGTTTCGGATTCGCAATGTTGCTACGTTGAGCGGATAATGTCCTCTTTTTTTTGAAGCTCTGATTTGTCCTTTTCTTACGGCCATTTGGAATTCATCGAAAGTGTATCCGTAATTGCGTTGCAGTCCCAAATAGACAATGTGTAAGGTGTCGATGAATGTGACAGGACGGTATATGTAAACCGAGCCAAGCACTGTCAGTATGGCTTTTGTTTCGATAGCGTATTGTACTTCCACTCCATCGATCATAATGCACTGCTTCATAGTTAGGTTTTCTTTAGAAATGGGATAATTTTGTTCGTTGTTGATAGTTTAGAAATGAAACATTATACCTTTGCATCAAAAAAAGATGTATATAGAATACCGTAAAAATGATAAGGATAGTTTTCTGAAAGCGATAATGTCAGAAAAAGACCGCGTGGCGCATCAACAAGAATCTTTAATTCGCCATTGTACCATGACAAGTGCAACGTTAATTGGTCTTGTAACAGTTTTTGGCGATACGTCTTCAGAATGTATGTTTCTTCGTGTTCTGACAGTATGCGGTGTTCTGTTTCTATTGTTGTCGGTTCTTGTAGGCGTGTGGTTCTGCTTTTGGTCAGTTTCAATGCTTTGCAAAGGACTGGAGAATGTGCAACTGCAATATCAAGCAAGGAATCCCCATCTCGAAGAATTACCTGTCTCGCCAGTTTACGGAATACTTGTGAAAGTTTTTCCCTGGCTGTTGAGCCTCGGTATTCTACTTTTGTCGGCAAGTATAGTGCTATCTTTACTGATTCGTTGAGAAAATCAGTATTTTCTTCATCGTTGTATGATTTTTCTTCCATATTCTGTTGTGTTTTGGAAAAATGTTATTACCTTTGCATCGGATCATTCCTCGTAAGAGGTTTGGACCCCACATTCAGGCAGTCTTGATTATTTCAAGTCTGCCTGTCTTATTTTATCGTAGTATGTTTTTCCTTCCATATTTTGATGTGTTTTGGAAAATTGTTATTACCTTTGCGGTAAAGAAGCAATATAAGAGGCATCTCACACGTCGGCTCTTTGGAGTGCAGGTCGCCGGGATTGTCCTTTTGCTTCTTTTTTTGTTATATGAATTTCATCATATAGAGTATCTCCCCATCAGTCATTTTGCATTTGAATTCAATTATTTGTCCTTTATATTCCACTTGATAAACACTGAAATTGAATGGGTGGTGTCTTCCTTGTTCAATTCCAGTGCGAATGGCATTAGGAAGCCATTGCTCAAATTCTGTTGCTGTTTTTAGCACATGGGTGACTTCTGGGTCACGCACGGCTTTAGCTGCAGTCTCGGTGAAGAATTGTTTTCCAACTCCGATAGTGTATCCCTCAGAAGTTTGGATAGTTGTTCGTTTGGAATGTGAACCATTTATAATCGTATCGTGCAAGTTTGCATTTGCCCAATCTATTGCAAGATTTCGGACATTATTAAATTCTTGTCGCTGCAATCTTGGATTATCACGTTGTAATTGTTGCTGATGTATAAGTTTGCATGCAGCACACAACTCATTCTCTGGAACAAATCTTGCCAACTTGATTTTGCCCTTTGCTATGTTGCAGTCACGGCACCGACGAATGGTGTAAGGGTTGTAGTCGGGTATGGTCTTGTCTTCCTTTCCTGGATTGAAATGGAAGATACCCTTTGTGTCACGTTGAAGGGCTTCTTCGCCCAGTGCCATTGCCTCGTCGTGGGGTGTGGCAGGATATTTGGACTTGCGCACCTGGACTACTGTGCACCGGCAGTTCCACCCGTTGGGTGGATAGTATTCCTCCCAGAACGGGTCAGATGGCGGAAGCGTCACGCCGTTGAGGGCAGCGTGTTCGGGACGTACTTTGTCGTCATGCTGCGTGCGGTACTGCAGGTTGTATCGGTCGCCGTCCTGCGCGAACTGTTCCCACTTTGCAGCCATCTCCGCAGACGCCTGTACGAAGTTGTACTCGGCACGGAGGTAGCCCCGGTTGTATGTGTTGTCTATCTTTCGAACATCATTCAAAAATGCTTCGAACGTCTTTCTATTGCCGTTAGAATCGAGCAATGAGGGGAACGCCTCGTTGAGTTCGTGGAATGTTTTCATGCCCGAGAAGATGTAGTCAGACCGCTGGAGTCGCTTTCGCATGGCGTCAGACATCTCCACCTTTTGGAATGTAGAGTCGAGCGTTGCTGCATGGGTGGTGATAAAGTCCTGTGCCTTGTCAGAAGCAAGAATGCTAATGTCAAGGGTTGCACCATTCTGCTTGAAGAGTTCCGACATCATGCCCTCAAACTTCTTATGCAGTTCCTCTCGCAGTTCGTCTTTGATGGGCGAGGTAAGCGTCAGCGTGTCATCTTCAAGAATGGAGGCATAGCGTTGGTGCAGCCCTGCGTAATCAGCAGGGCCTAATCGAAAAAATTCGGACGGGCGTTTTTCGATTGCTTCTTCTTACCGTCCTCATCTTCCGTATCCTCATTGTTTGGATCGTCGTCCTCATCGTCCCCTCCTGTCGGTAGCATGGGCTGCGCATTGCGTCGTTCGCCTACAGGCATACTGTATTTCTCTGCAAAGTAAGACGGGTCCACTTCGTAGCGGTCGGCAACCATGGTTTCGTATGCCACCTGCTGCTCCGGTGTATAGTCCACCGCATCGTCCCATTCGAAGCGCAGCCCATTGACGGGGAAGCCGTGCTTTACCATGCGTGGGATAAGCTGGTTGTTGACGATGTCGCGCAGCATGGTGCAGTCGCTTTCGACGAGGTTCTCGAACACCTCGAGGTGTGTTTCTGATTGTGAGAGGCTGCTGCCGTCCTCGATGGTCATCGTTTGTCCGATGATGAGCTTAGACAGTTCCGAGTTGGCCCGATCGATGCGTTTGTCATAGACATTGAAGGCATCGCCCTTGCCACTTTCGACGAATTCAATCTCGGTGTCCTGCCCAGCCACCATGTACTGGCTTGCTCCGGCCCCCTTGAGCATCTGTTCAAGTCGTCCCATCTCCTTGGGGTCGCGTGAGGTGGTGCGTGCGATACGCATCGGCATACCGAAGATTTCGCCGAAGGAATCCCAGAATGCCAACATATTTTTCTTCGGAATGGTCTGCGTGGCCGCCTTCAGATACAGTCCGAGGTCGTCGGGCCGTCCGGCCTCGATGAGCCAGTCGGTGAAAGGTGCGGAGCGGTAGTCGATGCCCGTAGTCCAGTCCTGCCCGATTTGTTGAATGACACGGCCGTATTCAGGTATGACATGCTTGCGTGGAATGAGTTTTACGTCCGTATAGCAAGGACAGCCGTCGCCATCGGTGGTGATGTCGCCAAGTTCGATGAGCGAGTGCCCCCAGAGGTTGGCTGCAAGCGCGTATTCGAGCATTTGCTTGAACCAAGCCTGGTCGAAATAGTGGTGTGCTTGGTCGTTTTTATTACCTTTTGCATCGACGAGTTTGAAAGACTTAGCCATGACGAATCCTACACGCTGGCGCACACAGCCCGACAGGTGAAGGTCAATATCCACGTCGCGGTATATGTCATAGAGCCGTTGGCGGTTGGGGTTGTCCACATTTATAGCCATCTGCCAGGCGTTGCGCCAGTCGGCAATGTCCTTGCGTGTAAGCGCATCGGTGGTGCGTTGCAGTTCGATGACCATCTTGTTCATGCGCTTGCGGTCAGACGACTTTGCAAGGTTGAAGTCGCCATTTGGCGTGTGCAGTATATTTTGACTTCCCCCTCCGAACATACCGCTGAAAAAGTTCTTTATATCCATGGTGTTACCAATTAAATTCTTTGATTGGTGGCTGCATTAACAAGTTGAATGTTGGCTGCACTCGGTAAAATAAGCGAGCTTCTTTTGCTCTCGTTTGCGCAACATTTCGGCATAGCCAAAATGAATTTTGTCTCTGCTCTCATTTGCTCACCAATTATGTCGTAATTGTGTTTGTGCTCCGAAAATGAGCAAGTCTCCCGTTGGTGTGCCGTCTTCGTTGATGGCGAGCGGCAGGTCGGGTATGATTTTTTCAGCTTGCACGCCTTCGAGCCACTTTATGGCACGCTCGTAGCGCTCCTTGCGTATTTCGCTGCCCATCTTTTGGGGCATGGCGGCAATCATGTGATAGAGCGCGATGTCGGCGGCATACATTACGACCAGCCGGTTGCGGTTTTCGCCTTCGGCCGAGAACACCGCTTCCGTGTCGTATTTTGGTCTGAGGTAGCCGGCAATTTCCTCGCAAGCCTCCAGTTCCGCATTGTCGCGTATCTCCTGCGATGCCTGCGACACGACCTTCAGCGCATTTTCGCCTATGACCACCCTGTAGTCCTCTTCTGTGATAAACATAGTCAGCCTCCTTCCTAATACGTCACATAAATGGCCCGACGCTCGATGTCGGCAACCTTTACCCCCTTACGGAAGCGGTGCTTGGCAACCATTTCGCGTATGGTGCGTTTGGGTACGACCTTGAGCGAGCCGTTCATGTAAATCACATAATACTTCATGCCAAGCAGCTTTGAGAGTTTGTTGGCTTTCTTGATGGCACGCTTGCACTGCCACCCCCAGATAATGTCCTTAATAAGTTGTATCATTTACTTTGTAGATTGCTGGCTGCACTAACAAGTTGAATGTTGGCTGCACTCGGCAAAATAAGCGAGCTTCTTTTGCTCTAGTTTGCGCAACATTTCGGCATAGCCAAAATGAATTTTGTCTCTGCTCTCGTTTGCACACCAAATTACCAAATGTTTTTAGCGGTCGGCCTTTTACCGAACACCGGCTTGAAACTTTCCTGTCTTGTATTGCGCTGGAGAATCCATATAGCGCCTTCATCAGCGTCAGGGGCATCGTCGTGCACACGGCTGCCACGCTCCAACGCCAACGTCTGTTCGATGCCCACCTGCATGTCGGGGTCTTCCTTTTTGCGTTCGTTGTACCAGACAAAGCCACGTTCCCAAAGCGGACTGACCGCCTCGATACGCTGGATTTTGTCTGGTTTCTTTCGCTTGTCGGGCATGATGGGCAGCTGGTAGCCCCGCAGTTCACCTTCAACGGCAAACTCGTCGAGAATGACGTCCTGCATGAAGTTGGCTTCCATGAAGAACTGAATAGCCACCGTGTTGCGTGTACGCTCGTAGAGGTCGTATAGCCATCGAACCATCTCGCTGACTGTTGCCTGTCGCACGAAACTGTCTATGAGATGCAGTTCCGAGCCAATCTTTCCCCATAGGCGGGAAGCCTTGTAGTCGTTGGAGGTAGTTGATTTGAACGACGGGTCGGTGTAACACACCAGCATGTCGTACTTTTCGAGCTTTGGGAGCCGCTTGTATCGAATCCACTCGGCCCGGAAGATCGTACCGTCGACGACAGGGTTGTGCATCATCTCCTTCTCCCAGGCCCGATAGCCCACGAAGTCGCGGTAAGCCTGTGCCTCCTCTTTGGTCCATTTCTCCTTCCATGCTGGTTCCCCGTTACGGTCGACCGCTACGATTTTAGAAAGGAACACCCCCTTTGTACGTGAGAGATTGTAGAGTACAGAGTTCTTGCTGATGAGGTTGCCCACCATAATGAAGCGTCCACGGCCCACGTCGAGCGCCCCGAAGAGCGCCTCCTTCACCCAGTCGGTGAGGTCGTGTACGCGTTTGTCGTTGCGGCAGAGTTCATCATCGTCAAGGTCGTCGATAACGATGTAGTCGGGGCGTGATTCACGGTCGCGCAGGCCACGCGGCGACTGTCCACGACCGCAGGCAAGGAACTTCACACCGCTCTTTGTCTTGAACTCGCCCTCCTGCCAACCGCCATCATTCTTCTGTTGTCCGAAGTCGGCGATGAGACGCTGGTTGTATTCCAGTTCCGCTTGAATATCTCCAAGCAGTCGGTCGGCATTGTCCTCCGACTTTCCGACAACCACCATAAAGTTGATAAGCCGCTTCGGTTGGAACATCAACCAGAGCGGCGTGAATACATCAAGGTGTGTCGATTTGGCGTGCCCGCGCGGCCACATGAATACAGCCTTCAAGTCGGGCGTGTTTCGGACCTTGCGTGCAGCTTCGTTGTGGAACGGAGCGTTGTGAATGGTGCGTATGACCTCGCCGGTTGTCTTGTCACGCAATTGCAGGAAGTGTGGAAAGTAATACTCGCAGAATGCTGCGTAGTTGTTGAGCAAGCGTTTGATACGCATGTCCCTTTCTGCTGGCGTTTCGCTTTTCAGGCGTGACGTGTCCGTAATGGCTTGCACTTGCCGGCATCGCTCTTTCCACTCCTCGTATGCCTTTTTCTTTTCCGCTGCTGTTGCCATAGGCTGCCCTCCGTTACTTTATGCCCATTTGGCTTTGCCGAATGGTCTCTGCACTTGGCATAGCCAAAATGAATTTTGTCTCTGCTCTCATTTGATTCCCATTTGCTCAGTGATGTACATGTCCTGGTACTTGTTGATTACCCGCATCAGTTCGGGCGTAACCTCCGGGTCAGTCTGCGAGCGGTACTCCAACCACTTGGAGAACGCCATGAACACCTCAATGGCATCGACCACGTTAGCCTTCTTGTCGAGTTTCTCAATGACCGACGAAAGTTTAGCCAGCTTGTCGCCAAGTCCTGCAATGAGTGCAGGGTCGTCAGAACCATTCACTTGTGTAATGAGCGTGTCGATGGTGAGCAACAGTTTGTTCACCAGTTCGGGGCGTGTGATGTTCTTTGCGGCACGCGCCTCTTTCCACCCCTCGGCTGAGCACCATTTGGATATGGTGACGCGCGACACGTCCACCTTCTCCGCAATCTCCTGCTGCTCCATGCCCGAGAGATAGAGCGTGCGTGCCAGCGACTTCTTTTTTTCAATATCTGCCTTTGTCATGTTGATAAGGTTTCTGTTTACATCAGGGCATACCACGCCCCGATTCTTTATGCAAAAGTGCCACGATTTCGGTGGCTCTCCAAAAAAGCGTGCAATGGTTGCACACTTCTATGCAACCATTGCACGCTTTTTTGGTGGACAGACATTTACCTCGTAATATTGCAGTCGCAAACCGGGCGATGCAGCCCAGGAAACGACAATGATATGAGTAAAGGAAAACGTGTAAGAATAACCAATGACAGCCTGAACAGCTACGGCACAAGAGTGCTGACAGCAGGCATGAACGTGGAGCAGTATCAGCGCAACCCCGTGCTGCTGTATATGCACGAGCGTGGTAATGTGATAGGCTATGTGAAAGACCTGAAGGTGGAGAATGGTGAAGTGACCGGCGAATTGATGTTTGACGAAGCCTCTGAATTATCCATACGCTGTAAGAAGCAGTATGAGTTCGGCAGTCTGAAGATGGTAAGCGCAGGGCTTGACATATTGGAGACGAGTGAGGACCCCGAACTGCTTGTGCAGGGTCAGACCAGTCCTACCGTCACCAAGAGCAAACTGTTTGAAGTCAGCTTGGTGGACATCGGAGCCAATGATGATGCCATCGTGCTGCAGAAGGACGGCAAGAAGATTACTCTCGGCAAGGACAGTGAGTGTCCCTTGCCAATGTTGAACAATAATAATCAAAAACAAATGGAACAGAAACAGTACGCCCTGCAGTTGGGCTTGCCGGAAACGGCGACTGATGCGGAGATCACCGCCAAGCTCAGCGAGCTGAATGCCGCTAAGCAAGAGAACGAGAGACTCCGGAAGGAGAAGGAGACCCTCACGCTTGCCAGTATCACTGCCGTAGTGGAGAAAGCAGTCGGCGAGAAGCGTATCGGCACAGACAAGAAGGACGAGTTCATCAACCTGGGCAAGGAAATTGGGCAGGAGAAGTTGGAGCGCATCATCTCTGCCATGTCGCCACAGATGAAGCTCAGTGCCGTTGTCGGCCACCATGGTGGCGCTTCAACCCAGCAGCCTGCCACATACAAGAAACTGAGCGATGTGCCGTCTGCAGAACTCCTGACACTCCGCAAAGATCAGCCCGAGGAGTATAAGCGACTCTACAAGGAGGAGTACGGCATGGCGTGTGAACTTTAAGTAGGTGTTCAAATTTATTTAATACAATCATTAGGTGTCATTTTCACATTTTGAACACCTTACTTAGTACAAACCAATAATACAAAAAGAATGAAAACAATTTTGACCATGATTACGGCTTTGCTGTTCAATGCGTTTACAGGAGCTGTGTTCGGTATGGCTTTGGGCGTGTCGCCCGTGGCAGGTGCAGTGGGTGCCAATGCCATTGCATTAGCCGTGAGCGGTGCAATGCCAGTGGGCGTGGCACGCGCGGGCGTGCTGAAGGAGATTTGGACTGGCGAGTTGGTTAAGTCCTTGCGTGAGTTCCTCGATGGAACTTGGCTTGATGGCATTCCCGACAATTCAAGCATTGTTGACAATGATGTGATACACTTGGTGGAGGTAGGCGTTGACCCTGACGTGCTTGTCAACAACACCACCTACCCAATCCCCTTGCAGGCACTTGACGACAAGGACATCGCCATTCAGCTTGACAAGTTCCAGACCAAGGTGACCCCAATCACCGATGATGAGTTGTACGCCATCAGCTACGACAAGATTGCCCGAGTGAAAGAGAGCCATTCAAACGCCATCAACGATGCCAAGTTTGCCAAGGCAGCACATGCGCTCTGCGCGCAGAAGCATACAGCCACGACCCCAGTGCTGACCACCACCGGCGAACGTGATGCTGCTACTGGCCGTCTCAAGATGACCATCAAGGACGTGCTTGCGATGAAGGCCGCCCTCGACAAGTTGAGCGTTCCGACCACCAACCGTCGCCTCGTGTTGTGTACCGACCATGTGAACGACCTTTTGGAGACCGATCAGCGTTTTAAGGAACAGTATAACATTGACCGCAACACCGGCAAGGTGGGCAAGCTCTACGGCTTTGACATCTACGAGTACGCCAATACCCCGTACTTCTCAGCCAAGGGCGAAAAGAAGGCTGTTGGCGACAAGGGAGAGACTGCCGGTGACTTCCACTGCTCATTTGCATTCTATACACCGCGTGTGTTCAAGGCTACCGGTTCTACCAAGATGTACTGGAGAGCTGCTGAGAACGACCCAGAGTACCAGCGCAACAAGGTGAACTTCCGCCACAACTTCATCTGCATGTTCAAGAAGGCAGATGCAGGTGTTGTAATGACCAGCGGATATAAAGCTGCATAGTAATGGCGAGAATGAAGTATTTAGTGCTACACTGCACCGCCACCCCTGAAGGCCGTGAGGTGACCTCGGAGGAGATACGCCACTGGCACACTGACCCGGTAAGCAAGGGTGGGCGTGGCTGGAAGCAGGTAGGCTATACCGACCTGATACACTTGGACGGCAGGGTGGAACGGCTTGTGGCTAACAACGAAGATGCGGAGGTGGACCCTTGGGAGGTGACCAATGGCGCGAAGGGTTACAACAGTGTGAGCCGCCATGTGGTGTATGTTGGTGGTTTGGCCAAGGACGGCAAGCGTGCCAAGGATACGCGCACGCCTGCGCAGCTGAAGGCTATGACGGACTATGTGCGTAACTTCCACGAGCGTTTTCCGCAGATAAAGATTGTAGGTCATTGCGACCTTGCTGGCGTGAAGAAGTCGTGTCCGAGCTTTGATGTGGGCAAGTGGCTTCAGTCAATAGGCGTGTATCAACAATAACGCGTTGGCGGAATTCGTGAACAAGTTGACAAGTTGACGGGTTAACAGGTAAGTTTGCCAAGCTTTTTAAGTTTCCTGTCATTCTGGCTTTAACATAACAAGTGGTGTAAAGCATACTTACTTGTTAACCTGTCAACTTGTTAACCCGTTAACTTGAAATTCCGCCAACGGGTCAACAGTAAAAATATGAATGGCATGAATATCAGTGAAGTTCTGAACGTTCTCCTTGGTGGAGGTTTGGTTGCTACCCTTGTTGCGATAAGCACGCTTCGGGCTACCATAAGGAAAGCGAAAGCGGAATCGATGAAGGCTGAAGCCGATGCCGAGACGGTGCGCATGGACAACACCGAGCATGCCACCCGTATATTGGTAGAGAACATTGTGAAACCATTGAAGGAAGAACTAAATGAGACAAGAAGATGCCTTGATGCCTCGAAGCGCGAGATGGCGCGTCTCAGGAAAGCTATTGACACTGCTAACAGTTGCAAGCATCATGATGACTGCCCCGTTCTTGTTGGGGTGCGCGACAAGCCGAAAAGCGAGCGTGGACACGGTGGCAAGCGTGAAACTGGCGTGCGCGGACAGCCTGCGGAGCGAGGTTCGACGGATATGGTTGGAGGGGGTTGCGCAGGAGGAGGCGCAGCTGGAGATACCGCTGGCGGAACTGAGTAATTTGCCCGAAAAGGCGGCGTTCCGTGCCAAGCGCGGACGTGCCAGCGCAACTGTGGAGAAAAGAGGTGACACCATTGTGGTGTACGCCACTTGTGACAGCCTGCAGCGGCAATGTGAGTACTATGAGCGCCAGATGGCGAGCTACAAGAAAGCATTGGCGCAGCAGAAGAATGAAGCCAGGACGGAAAAGGAACGCAGTTCAAACCCGTGGAAGATGCTTCTTATCGCTTTTATTGCCGGGGTGGCGACCGGCGTAGTATTAACAAGGTTGATTATCGGCTGCACTCGGCAAATTAGGAAGGACTAGGAAGGACTAGGCGAGCTAGGAAGGACTAGGAATGACTAGGAAGGACTGGGCGAGCTAGGAAGGACTAGGAAGGACTAGGAAGGACTGGGAATGACTGGGAAGACTGGGCGAGCTAGTGAACTTGATTGCGCTCGTTGGCACGATAATGGACAATAATAACAAGAAAGATATGGCAAAAAGTGTATTAGACGGAACTAACCTCATACTGGGTGTTGGTGGTAAGGCTTTGGGTTTTTCGACTGGTTGCAAGGTGTCGACGAGTACAGAGACTGGTGAGCGTGTGACCAAGGAGGCTGCAAGTGGTAAATGGAAGGAGAAGTATGTGAAGAGTTATTCGGAGAGTATTTCGGCAGAGGGCTGTGTGCTTACTGATGGTGACAGTGAAACTCCGACCTATGACCAGCTGAAGGAAATGCAGCTTAACGGGGAGCCAATTGAAGCGAATTATAGCATACGTGATGGTGACAGCCGTAATGGTAAGGCGACTGGTGGGTACAAAGGGAAGTATATAATTACCTCGCTGGAACTTGATGGCCAGGCAGGTGATGATGCCAAGTACAGTGTTCAGCTGGAGAACTGTGGCCCGGTGACGAAGGTGGGAAAAGGGCTTGAGGAAGTAAAAGCGACACAGAAATAGAACCCGCAAGGGTAATGTAAAAGTAGGATATGATGATAAAGATAAGATTGAAGGGTAAGGAATATCCTTGTGGCTTTGTTATGGGTGCGTTCCTTATGTTTAAGCGTGAGACGGGCAAGGAAGTGAGCCAGATAAAGCAGGACGACCTTGAGGAGCTGCTGATGCTGATGTGGTGCTGTGTGAAATGTGCGAGCCAGGCTGAAGGTTTGGACTTTGGTCTGGACTTTGAGACCTTTTGCAATAGTATAACGCCTGATGTGCTGAATGAATGGAACGCTCGTGTGGAGCAGTCGGCTGAAAAAAAAAGGACGGTGAAGGTGTAGCCGATCCTGAGATAGAACAATTGCTCGGCATAGCGATGGGGTGCATTGGAATGAGTATGGAAGACTTTAGCCGATGCACCCCTTCGGAGTTTTATGCTACCTGGAGTGCGTGGAATGATGTCCGGCAAAGCTGTGAGCGTAGTGAGTGGGAACGTGTGCGCATGCAGTGCCTTTGCACGTTGCAGCCGTATTCGAAGAAGACGCTTGATGCTTCGGACATTATGTTATTTCCTTGGGAAGAGGATCGGAAGCCTGCGGCTGAGGAAAAGATGGATATGGAAGAAACACTGCGCAGATACAGGGAGGCAAAGGCTGCGGCGGGTTTGAAATAGCCCTTTAAGTAGGTGTTCAAAATTATTTTATATAATCAGTAGGTGTCATTTTCACATTGAAAGCACATTCTCGAGGTACATCTGTTCCCTTCGGCCTCGGTCACATAGCCCGCTATGACCCCCTTCGGTTCCCCCGTTATCGGGGGACAGAAACCCTCACCCGAAGGAAACATCTGCACCCCGATAATGCACTTTCAATGTAAAAATAATTTTGAACACCTACTTATTTGGCTTTGAAAAATTTAATGAGTGCAGCGATTTTGGTAACGACATATAAGAATACGGGTAAACAAACCACGAGGCAAATAGCCACCGTCAGTACCGATGCGAAAGGGTGCTGAACTATGAGGTCGTGTATGGGTTTCAAGTTTGTGCTCATAAAATGTTCTAAAATGTATCTGCTACAAAGGTAATAAAAAAATGAGGTAATGGCAAAAGAGGTCAGTTTTGTAATAAAGATAGATGACAATGGTAGTGCCAAGCGCGTTACGGCCGATGCGGAAGAACTGGGCCGTGTGATAAGGGGCGTGCAGGCTGAGAGCGAACGGCTGAAGAGTGACATTTTGACTTGGTCGCAGGCATCGCAAGCGATAGATGCCCTGCAGGACTCGATAGATGAATTGCAGGGTGTGATGGTTGACCTAACTTCGGCCTACCAAGTGCAGCTTGTGGCAGAGACCCAGTTGGCGACGATCATGCGCCAGCGCATGAACAGTACCAATGAAGAGATACAGCGCATTAAAGATTTTTGCTCTGCACAGCAGGAATTGGGTGTAATAGGTGACGAGGTACAGTTGAGCGGCGCTCAGCAGATGGCAACCTTTTTGAAGGAGAAGCAGAGCCTTGAGACGCTTATTCCCGCGATGAACAACCTAATAGCGCAGCAGAATGGCCTGAATGCCACCAATCAGGACGCTGTGAGCATAGGCAACATGATGGGCAAGGCGATGCAGGGACAGGTGGAGGTGCTGCAGCGTGTGGGTGTGACCTTTGACGAGAGTCAGAAACAAGTGTTGCAGTTTGGTACTGAGAGTGAGCGTGCAGCGATGCTTGCCGAGGTGATAACAGCGAATGTTGGCAACATGAATGCGGAGCTTGCCAAGACCGATGCCGGGCAGCAGAAGCAGCTTGAGAACACGCTTGGTGACGTGAAGGAGCAGCTTGGCGGGCTTGTGCAGGGTGCGCTGCCGTTTGTGACGATAGCTGCCCAGACGATGGCGTGTGTGACGAATGCCAGCAAGTTTGCGGCCTCGTTGGCAGCTTTGAGTGCCGCCTTTTCCATTTCCACTATTAAGGCTACAGCATTGGCCATACATGAAAAAATAGTATCTGTAGCGCAGAATATGATGGCTGCAAGCGGATATGCGGCAACGGCAGGAACGGCAGCAATGACGGTGGCAGTGACTGCGCTGTATGCCGCTCTGACGATGGGCCTGTCGGTTGTTATAACAGGGATAGTTGCGCTGTTCAGCTCGATGGGCGACGAGGCCGATGACGCAGCTCAAGATGTGGACCTGCTGAAGGAGAGTACGGATGCCTTTGGTAATGCATCGTCGAATGCGAAGGCAGAAATAGATATGGAGATAAGTTCGCTCGGGACGCTGATAAATGGTCATAAGAATGCTTCGAAAAAGGTGAGCGAGCTGAACCGTAAGTATGGCGAGAGTTTTGACTATCACCGTACTGCTGCGGAATGGTATGACACGCTCATAGCGAAGAGCAAGGTGTATTGCGAGCAGGTGGGTTATGAGGCGCAGGCGAAGGTGCTTGCATCGCAGATAGCTGCGAAACAACTTGAAAAGGAAAGCAAGGAAAGTGAGCGCTACCAACTGGGGCAGCAGTACTGGGACGGGAACGGCCACATACACTACAACTATGAGAATGCTGCAGGTGGCAAGAACTATTATGACCAACTTGGTGGGGAGATAAGCAAGCTGACGGGCGAAATCAATACTCTGCAAAAGCAGTATGACTCCGCCATAGCGCACATGGTGAGTTCTCAAAAGAAGTTGGACGCATCGCGGAAGTCTGTTGATTTGTCGCGCAAGAATCTGAAAGATGTGTCGGACCAGGAATTGACGGACAACATTACTCAACTGGAAAATGAACTGAAGAACACCTCGCGCAGTAATGAAGCGGAGCGGACAAGGCTGAATAAGGAAATTGGGCGGCTGAAGAAGGAGCAGAAAAGGCGTGAGGAGAATGACAAGAGGCAGCAGGGTGTCAGTACCCCCAAAAAGACCCCGAAGAAGACGAGGTCCACCACAAAGGTTACGGCAAACAGCACTCCCATAACAGACCCGAAAACACTTGAAGATGTTGGCAGGAACATATCCATATATGAGGCGCGACTGAAGAAGACAAACAAGGACGATGGCGAGAAGATAAAGCTGCTGACGGGACTCATTGCCAAATACAAGGCTCTGCAGAAAGCTATACAGGAGGAGATAGATGCTGCCGACCATACGGTGGCGCTTGACACGCTTGAAGGGATAGATGCCGAGATACAGTACCAACAGCAACTGCGTGGAAAGGCTTCGAAGGAGAACCTTGCCAAAATAGACAAGGAGATAAAGCGTTTGAAGGACCTTAAAACAGCGTTTGAAGACAGTTCGCACGTGGCTCTTGGCATAGATCAAATAGAGACGTATGAGCAGCTTGACAATGAGATAACCTTTTACCAAAAGAAGCTGAAGAGCGCAACCGCTACGGAGCGCGTCGAGATACAGAAGCGCATCAAGGAGTTGGAAAGGCTTCGTGGCAAGTGGGACGATGTGCTTTCGGCAATGGATAAGCCTGCAGGCATTGGCAGTTTGAACTCGATGGAGGAACTCGACAGGGCCATATCCTATTACAGCGAGCGGCAGCGTAAGGCTTCGGGTGCTGAGGTGGAGAACATACAGCGTACGATAAATGCGTTGCAAGCCAAGCGCGATGCGCTGACCCGTGTGACAGAACTACCGGCCATGCAGCAGGAAACTGCAGAACTTGACGGGCTGAGTGGGAAACGGCTGAAGATGGAACTGGAACTCATAGGCATTGAAGGGATTAAGGACAAGATACGGTCGCTGCAGAAGATGCTTGATGACACGAAGAATCCGCTTGGTGATGAACAACGCAAGGAGGTAACAAAACTTATTCAGACATGGGGCAAGTATGAGAAAGTTCTGAAGAAGAGCAGTGTCAAATTCAGCGAAGCGTGGGCTGGTATAAAAGGCATTGGCGGTGGTGTAGAGAGCATAACTGATGCTTTGAATGGTAACGGCAATGCCTGGCAGATGATAACGGGTGTGGTAGATGGTGCCATACAGATATACGATGGTGTAAAGGGTGTGATACAGATAATAGATGATCTGAGTGCTGCCCTAGGGATATCGAATGCTGTGACTGCTGCAAGCGGAGCGGCAGCGGTCACAGCAGCCTCGGCAAAAACGGCTGCAGCCCCTGAGGAGGTGTCGGCATCGTCTGCAACGATGGTGGCCGTAAAGGCAGAGGCGATGGCGTACCGCGAGCTTGCAGCCTCGGAATTTATGGCTGCACATGCTTTCATACCGTTTGCCGGTGCTGGTATTGCTGCTGGCTATATAGGCATGATGCAGGGGCTTGTAGGTTCGGTTGCCGTGACGCCGTTTGCGAATGGTGGTATTGTGTATGGGCCGACCCTGGCGCTGATGGGCGAGTATGCCGGAGCGAAGAACAACCCGGAGGTGATAGCACCGCTGAACAAACTGAAGTCGCTTATTGGTAATAATGGCGGAGGTGGCGGTGTGTACGAGCTGAAGGTGAAAGGCAGAGACCTTGTGGCGGTGCTTGCCAACGAGACGAGGATAAACAGGAAAGGAACGAACATCAAAATATAAGGAGCATGTATCTGCACGGACATTTTTACAACCAAAAGGAAGAGCGCATTGAGGTGCATATACTGACTGGTGGTGACAGGACAAAGGAAATCGTCATTGGTGAGAAGAAGGAGGGTGACTTGACGTTTACAGATGACCCTGTGGAACTGACGAGCCAGGTGAACGATACGTTTGACCACTTGCTGTGCCAACAGGCTACTGTACGCCTCCTGGCACGGAACTTTGTGCCTGACTTTTTTTGTGCCTCATGCCGTGACGCTGTGGTGAACATCTACCGTGAGGGGAAATGTCTCTTTGCCGGATTTATCGAACCGCAGAGCTATTCGCAGGGCTACAACGAGGAGTTTGACGAGATAGAGTTGAGCTGCATCGATGCGCTGACGGCATTGCAGTATGCTAAATATCGTGATGTGGGTTCGCTCGGTGTGCTGTACGATGTGGTAAAGGCGGAGGCTGAACAGCGCACATTCTTGGCGATGCTGAAAGAGATATTGGGCGGTGTGACGGCTGCGCTTGACATTGTGGGTGGTAATGTGATGCGGTACCTGTACGATGGGAGTAAGGCTGTGGATAGTGTGGTTGGTAACCGGTATGCGATATTCGGGCAGCTGACGGTGAGCGAGTTGCTTTTTCTGGGTGAAGATGAGGATGACGTGTGGCAGCAGGACGAGGTGTTGGAGGAGATGCTGAAGTACCTGAACCTACACATTGTGCAGGATGGGTTCACGTTTTATCTGTTCTCATGGGAGAGCGTGAAGGGCGACGAACGCATCAGCTGGCGCGATTTGCTGACTGACGCAAGCGTGACGACGGCCCGGCAGACAACGGACATTGTGACAGGCTTGGTGACAGACACGGATACGACGATAAGCGTGGGCGAGGTGTACAACAAAATTATGCTGACTGCCAAGGTGGAGCGTATGGAGAGTGTGATAGAGAGTCCGCTGGATAATGATTTGCTGAAAAGCCCTTACTGTAACAAGCAGAAGTACATGACGGAATACAGCTGTGACGCTACGAACTTGAATAAGTCGATTGATGCCTTTGTTGCTATGACTCACGGACGGGAGACAAGCTTTGATGGTGGCTGCGTGACAGACTGGTATGTGCAGATGAAGAACAACAGCCAATGGCTGTTCCCAAAGAGCGGGAGTGGTAACCTGATGGAGGAATACTGTAGTGAGGGGCGAAACCAACATGCGCTGCCGAACTGGTTGGCGAAGAACCAGGGTGCTGCCATCATGGCACTTGGCAAGGTGGAGAAGAAGACGGACGCAAAGGACAACTCTCTGACACCGAAAGTGGAAATGACGAACTACTTGGTGGTGAGTGTGAACGGCAACTGTGACGACAAGGAGGCAACCACCTATCCGAATGCTGACTCGCTAAAGGCTGGCATGCCGAGGGCTGTGTATAACGGCAGCATGACGGGGGGTGTGTTTTCGCCTACAGACGAGGTCACGACGAACTACATTGTGCTGAGCGGAAAACTGGTGCTGAACCCTGTGATGGCTTTGAGTGATACTTACCAGGCTATATACAGCTATGACGGTGGGGGAGGTATAGATAAATGGATTAGCATGTTGGTGCCGAGCAGAGATAAAGGTGGGCGATACTATACGCAGCAGTGGTGGAAGGCTGCTGCGCCGAATGAGAAAGCGGTGTGGGACACGGAGACAGTGCGTGGCTTTGTTCCGTTTACGGATACCGGGCCTCAGATGTATGAGTTCAAGTATAGTGCCATTGGGGACCACGGCGACCACATATCGAAGGTGGGTGTGCTGGCGTGTATGCTGATAATAGGTGATAAGTGTGTGGTGGAGAAAGGCACTGCTGGACAGGTGTCGGACTTTGAGTGGCGTAAGTATAAGACGCTGGCAGAGTGTAAGGACGAGGACGAATACTATGAGCAGTGCTTTACGATAGGGTTTGACCCGAAGATTGGTGATAAGATAGTTGGCACAAAGTTTGACCTGCAAAACAACGTGAACTATGAGCTCGGCATCGATGCAGAGGGTATAGCGATACCAATCAAGAAGACAGATAAAGTGAGCGGCAGAGTTAAGTTTATGATCCTGGGACCAGTGAACGCATTGTGGGACGTGGTGACGAAACGGCACAAGACGTGGTTCAGGCATACGAAATGGAACAGTACGACGATACCACTGCTGGCGCATGTGAGCAGCATCATGGTGGAACAGTTTGAGGTGAAGATATACAGCGACAACGGGCTGGTGAACAACACTGGTGATAACGACCTCGTTTACATGAGCGACACTAAGGAGAGCTTTGTGAACGTGAAGGACGACATCGAAATGAAGATAAACTCGGGGCTGACAGCTGCGGAGTGCCAGGCGCTGGACGTGACGGACAGCGTGAAGATGAGCACCCCGTTGAACGCGTTGACTGGCGAGGGGCTGTTGACGGTGTATGACTATGCGAGGGGGGTGAGCGCTAAGCCTGAGCAGCTGTATGTGGACTACTACTACAAAGAGTGGCATGCGCCAAGGGTGGTTATGACGCAGAAGTTGACGGATACAGATGGTGGCATTGTGAGTTTGTTCGCTCACTATCGCCACCCCATGATGGATAAGACCTTCTTCGTGCAGGGCATCAGTCGCAATCTTGAGGAAGGATATGCAGAAATGACACTTAAGGAAATTGAGCAATGATAGACATCAAGGTAATAAAGAAGCCAAAAAACGAGGGCAGCACGTCGGCCCTGCGGACGGGTGGCACTGCTTATGGCGGCATGGCTGTGAAGGAGGCTGCGCACGCGGCCAAGGCAGACCTGGCAGAGGTGGCGAAGGAGGCAGTCCATGCCACGGACAGCGATCATGCTGTGAACGCAGATGAAGCGAAACATGCACTGGAGGCAGACCATGCCAAGGAGGCAGACAATGCTGCCAATGCAGACAAGTGGGATTATCGTGAGTTTGACGACTATCTAAATCAGCCGGTGAGAAAGACTGATGGTGTGACGTTTGGCTCTGTGACCTCGGACAGCATAAGGAGCGCTGGGCAGTTTGTGGACGGACTGCTGGGCGCAGGATTCCAGTTGTGGAAAGGTGAGGACGGACGCACCTACCTGACGGTGGACAAACTGACGGTGAGGCAGACGATGGCCGTGATGGAGCTGCTCATTGAGAAGGTGAGGAGTGTGGGTGGCCTGATATGCGTGAGCGCGGCTAACGGACGCATCAAGACCGTGGAGAAATCGGGCAAGTACTATACTATCACCTTCGAGCAGGAGAATATGTTTGTGCAACATGACTTGGTGCGCTGCCAGACGTTCACGGGCAAGGATATGCGGAGCTACTGGGTGGAAGTGGCCGATGTGACGGAGGCCGGTATCGTGGTGGCGAAGGAGGAGTTTGAGGGCGTGGAACCGAAGGAGGGCGATGAGTGCGTGCTGATGGGCAACACGGCAAACACGGACCGCCAAAATATGGTGCTCATATCGGCCACCGAGGACGGCCAGCCGAGAGTGGATGTGATGGACGGCGTGAGTGGCAAGACCTTTGACAATGCTTTGCGTGCAAGGTTCGGTAACCTGGACGGCATCAAGGACGACAATTTTCCGGCAGACCGCCAGCCCAAGGGGAATGGTTTGTATGCGGACAATGCTTATTTGAGAGGTACGTTTGTGCTGGAGACTGGCGAGGACGTGAAGACTCGGTTTGAGATGACGGAGGGTAAGGTGCAGAGTGCGATTGACGGTGTGAGGAATGATATTGTGAGTGATAAGAGCTACCTTAATAACCCGACGTTTGCATCGGGACTGGCGAAGTGGGACTCGGTGGATGAGACGGTGTTCTTCCTCGTCGGCAACAAATGGGTGTGGGCTAACGGTGGGGCACTGAGCAAGAAGGGTGACGGGGCAAGCGTGGTGACTGACATGGGGCGCAAGGTGGTGCGGATACGCAACAAGTATATCCGACAGAAGCATGAGAATCTGCGCTTTGTGCCCGAGACCAATGGTGATGGGAAGAAGGAGGCTTTTCCTGTGTATCTGAGCTTCTTTTATCGCTGCGCAAAGGCTGGCACGCTGAAGGTGGGTTTTGAGAATGTTGACAAGACGGGGTTTGCGGACTTCAACAGTATGGAGGTGAGGGAGGCGCTTGGTGTGACTGATGGTTATGTGCAATATACGTGCAGCGGACTGTGGAATGGCACCGGGGACTTTAAGTTGTCGTTTGACGGCGACATCTATCTGTATATGCTTGTGCTGAGCACGGACAAGATTGAGGCGCTGACGTACAAGTACAAAACGCTGTTTGAGCAGAGTGAGCGATTGGTGAAAATATCGGCAGCTGTGTATGACAAGGATGAGCTAGCACTGCAAGAGACGGGGCTGATGATTCAACCCGAAGGTTCGGGAATCTATATTAAGGACGCAAACGGCAAACTGGCTCTGATAGGGGTTGGCGTGGAGGAAACGGATGCAGAGGGCAATAAGAAAACCGTCATTAAGCTGACGGCTGACAATATCAAGCTGGAGGGCCTGGTGACTGCCAACGGTAACTTTAAGATACTGGAGGACGGCAGCATGGAGGCTGTGAACGGAAAGTTCAGTGGCGAAATAAATGCAGCGAAGGGTAATATAGGAAAATTCGTAATCGAGAATGGTAACATCATCACCGATGGGCAAGGTTCTTTGCAGATAGGTACAGATGACTTCAAGAATGTGTTTTCCACAAAAAGCGAAGAGTGCAAGCTGAAAGTACAAGCAGGTATAGGCGGATCGATAGTTGGGGAATATGCATTCAATTATAGGCAGAACAATCATTTTACCTTGAAGAATGAAACGGGTAAGAAATATGACTGGCTGAATATTGCCGTAGCCAATGTGATGGATATGGATTATTTCAGTAGCACCAGTTCCACTATGAAAACTACCAATAGTTACGGCTTTCAGTTTGCTATGCTCGGCAGTGGACATGTGTGTCAAGACGGAATAGTGGAAGGTATGTGCCTTGATGTTATTGATGATTTTAGTGAAAATAATCAGGTACAATTAATTCAGCCGCCTTTGTGGGGTAATAGGATATGTGTAAAGAGCAACTATGATGGGTGTACGATTATCCTGCCAGACAAGTATTCACTACTATCGTGCATTGGGTGTGGTATCATCAGGAACGAAGAGCAGAGAAAGTTTTCGTTCCGTTTTGATGTGGTCAATTTCGGAAGCAAGACACTTTTTGTTGGCGGATATAGCACTGTGGTGTTTGACAACAATAAACAGCCTTTGAAAAACGATAGCTTTCCGCATATTTATCAGGGGGGAGCAGAAAAGACAGGAATACATGATGTAGGAATAGGGGTGAACAGAAACCTTAGTTTCCTTTTGGTATATGATGGTAAGGACTATAAGGCCATTGTAATGAATTCTTAAATAACAAGGAGAATAATTATGACAACAGAAGAAAAGAAAGAAATCAAGCGAGCCGTGCTTGATGAAATCAAGGCAGAGAGCAACGATATTACGGAGATTGAGACCGTTTCCACTCTCGATGGTCTTACGGGGTTGCCTGCCATGCAGGGTAAAAAGCTCGTAACTGCTCCTTTGTCGCTTCTCTCAAAGCCTGCGACTGATGCAGCAAGCAAAGCCAATACAGCAGCAGCGACAGCGAACAAAGCAGCGGACACGGCTAATAAAGCAGCAAGCAATGCCAATGCAGCAGCTTCAATGATATCGCCCTATGCCGATCGTATCAACTTGGCAATGAATGGTGCTACCGCTCGCTTTGATGGTTTTGTTGAAGGGGTTATAATAGACCCCGTGTCTATAACGTCGATTGCAGGTGTATATTATGACATCAAGAACAAGCGTTTTTGTGCAAAGAAAGGCGGTCACTACTATAATAATTGGAGTGTGGGCAATGGCAAAAATGACGCATCAATGTACCTTGATGAGAGCCGTACTGTTGTGAGAAAGGACAAAGTGTTCATGTGTGGTGCTTCACTATATGTATGGAGTGACGAAGTGGGTAATTTGGTGGTAGTTGATAAGACTACGAAGGAACTTGGTACGTGGCTTATCACGCACGAGAATGTTACAACTATCGATGCGCTCAATCAAGAACTTGACGCTTTTGATGCAAATACGGCACAGGGGCTGCACCGTGTGAAATGCTGGGGCATTCCGCTCTTGGTCACGTTTGCCAACCTCAACGTGGGCGATAATGTGCTTATGCAGACTATATATGGTTCGCTGACAATGAAATCAGATGGCAGTGGTATAGCTTCTATCAATAGCATTGGGCAACACGCCATATTTGTGCGATACTATAATAATGGTAAATGGAATAGCTGGGGGAGATATGGCGCTATAGCCCAAGATGGCGTGGAAGGAACAAGTAAGCACTATGTGTACTCATCGGCATCAGATGAGACGCGTTGTGTGCTGAGCAGTAAAATGTGGACTTATGTGCATACGGACGGTAATTTGTTTTTGCGGTTTAAGAAGTGGGGAGCTAATAATGATACCGTTGCACAGGATTATAGCCAAGTTATGCTGACGGGGCGTGTGTCGAATGATAAATGGGGGCTGATGAACCCTTACGTGTATGCACGATTGAATAATCATACTTTGACAGAAGGGCTAAGTACGTTGGACGAGGTAAAGGTGAACTACACGCGCTTTGATGACAGTGGGAACAAAGTGCTTACGCTCACGAAAGCTACTACTGCCAAGGCTGGTGTGATGACGGCTGGCGACAAGAAACGGCTCGATGAACTTATTGGTGTTAAGAATTTAGGTTGGTATTCAGTTTCGTCAGGAGGCGAGTCGGCAGCAGTTAAAGAGCTGGGGAATTATGCTACCTGCCCATTTATGGTGTACGATGTGGGTACGGTGATGTCGGGGGTGGTAATGCAGGTGCGTATTGGTCAGGATTCTTATAGACAGTGGCTTAGGCTTGGCACGTCGCTCCAATATCGCGATATTGCACGCAAAGCAGGTACAGCACAGCTTGAGGTAGGTGGGTGGAACGCACTGATGGACTTTACGCCAACGCATGCTAAGCAAATTGTTGCTAATCGCGAAGATATTGCCAGTAATATGCAGAATATTCATTCAAATACCTCGCGCTTGGATGGGATTGATGGTACGATAGAGTCCTTCGGTAGTAGCATTACGGAACAGGCTAAGCGTATATATGACTTGGAGCAGTGCAGACCTTTGGCTACGAATAGGCGTAATGGTTTCATGAGTTCGGAAGATAAGACTCAACTACAGGGCACGTTTGCTGATCTCAATGCCCGACGACAGGCAAATGACGTGGAAGGCTATGTTGGCAAGAGTAATGTGATAGAGGTGCAATATTCTGTTGGAAATACGTACGTTGATGCTGACATTTATCGAAATGCTGAAGAACGTGATTATACCCCTGGTGCTATTTTTTATGTGTATATTTCGGCTGGATACGATGAAGGACAGCCAGATAAACAATGTGTTTGGTTTGGCTCACCCATCGAAGCGACAAAGTTTGTGCGATATCGCCTTAATTATTGGTTGCATGGTCCTACCGATACTTTGGTCGGAAAGTACTTATATGACGCAATTAACAATAAATACTATGAGGTTCGTGAAGGTGCTGTAGGTGAATATATATCTGAAACTTCAGATGATATTCCTTGTATTATGACCATTGCCGATAAGTGCCTGTTGAATAGAATTAGGAAAATGTTAAACTTGTAATTTTAGAGACGTGTATTGGGAGTGCGACGTTTTGAATGTGATGTCGGCTTGTATCTTGGATTCGGTGGCAAACTCGAGGCGTTGAGCGAGGGTGCGTAAAGCGAGAACGAAAAGGTAAAACGAAAAGAACGGGGTTCGGATGGGGTTCGAACTCTGTTCTTGCATTATATGAATACTATCTTAGCCCAGTTGAAAATATTGGGAGGTGGGTATGTGCTACAATGGTACATTTCGTTTTAAGAAATTAGACGACTCGTTTTGGAATGGCGAAACGTTTCGTTTTGCGGATTATAAATTTGCGGGATAAGTCGATAAAAGTGCTTTTGTTGAGGTTGGGTATGTTGTACAAAAAAAGAGTTGAAGTCCTTTTGAACTTCAACTCTTGTTGTTGCGGAGGCTCGACTCGAACGAACGACCTCCAGGTTATGAGCCTGGCGAGCTACCAACTGCTCCACTCCGCGATGTCAAGTTTTATAAGTGCTTGTTGCTCTTATTTCTTGTTTGCGAGTGCAAAGTTAGCATGTTTTGTGATAACTGCCAAGTGATACTGTGGATATTTTTAGAAAAATCTCTTCCTATACTTGATTATATATGTATTTGCGATATTTATATAGCAAAATCGTGCATTGTTTTTTGATTGAAACTGCCACTGCTCTTATTTCGCCTTACCTGCTATTTGTAGAACAACGGCTCCATTTCCTGGAACTTGTATGTATGCTGGTGAGTCTTCTTTGACTTCGATTGTTTGTAAATTGCCAGTAATTAGGTCGGTGGCAGAGGTAAGTCCACATCTGAGGTGCAAGAAAGAAATGGCATGTGATGGAATGCACACTCCAACGTGTACGGTGTTGGGGGCAAAGTTTGCAACGATAAGCAATGTTTGCCCATCGTCAGATTTGCGGATAAAAGCGTATTGCCTGTCGCAATTGTACCCATATTTATTGCTATAGTTGGCGTATTGCAAATCGTAAAAAGCGCCATTGGTGATGGCAGGTTGTTTTTTGCAAAGGTTGAGTACTTTATAATAATAGTTGTAGAGGTTTGCCTCGTCTGTTGTAAGTTCGTTAGCGGCGTTGGATGATGTAAGCTTGCGTAGTGAGGGTACGGACCAGTAGTCGAATATGGAGGTCCGTCCATCGCTTCCGCTGAAGCCTTCGGCATCCATGCCTGTTTCACCAATTTCTTGGCCAGCATAAACCATGAAGGGATTTGTACCCATCATGCTGCTAACTACTAATGCGGGGAGGGCTTTATGTGCGTTTCCCGCAAAATAAGCAGAGGCGATACGTTGCTCATCATGATTTTCGAGGAAATTAAGCATGTGATCACGTATGTCGTCGATACTTTGCCAGCAACCTGTTATAGATGAGGCTGATCTTCCATCACATATAATAGCGCGCAAGGTGTCATATAAGCCTACTTTGTCGTACAGATAATTGAATCCGCTGGCAATATAATGTCGGTATTCGCCAGGATTGTATACTTCGGCAATAAACAATACATGTGGGTATTTGTCATGTACCTTTTGAATGGCAAAACGCCAAAATTCGGCTGGCACCATCTCAGCCATGTCGCATCGGAAAGCGTCAACTCCTTTTGAAGCCCAAAATAATAATATATCTTTCATCTTGAGCCAAGTAGATGGGGTGGGGTTGAAATGATTTTGGCGACCGTTCATGTAGTCAATGCCATAATTTAGTTTGATAGTTTCATACCAATCGTTACGGCTCGGCCATGCATTGAAACAGTCGTTTCCTGTAGCTTTGGCAGGGTATTCCCTGTATGGGTGAAGTGCCCGGCGTTCTGTGTCGAAGTCAGTGTGTAATGTTTGTCCCTCGATGTAGTAGAAGTTATTCTGTGGTGAGAAACTTTGAGAGGCGTCATCGTCCTGACCAAGATCGTGTACCCCCTTGGGGCTTGCATCGCTGTGATATTGGCGGGCTACATGGTTAGGAACAAAGTCAATAACCATTTTAAGTCCAGCCAAATGAGTGCGTTTAAGTAACGATTCGAATTCACTCATTCGATTAGGCACATCAGTGGCTAAATCGGGGTCGATGTCGTAGTAGTCTTTTATGGCGTATGGGGAGCCGGCACGCCCTTTGACAACAGCGGGGTGATCTGTTGCTATTCCGTATTGAGAATAGTCGGTCTGTGTAGCATGTTCGATAAGTCCCGTAAACCAAACGTGTGTGAAACCGTATGATGCAATGCGTTTGAGTTGCGCAGAAGTTATGTCATTAATTTTTGCGCAGCCGTTTTGTTCAATGCTACCATTGGGGAGGTTGGTTGTATGCTTGTTGTTGCCGTATAGGCGTGTAAAAATTTGATATATTATAGGTTTCATGATATTATAAATATAGAAAGGTTAAAGTATAAGGTGCCTTTGCGTAAATAAAGGTGTGGCATCTTGTACTTTAACCTTTGGTTGTGATGTTGATTTACATTGTAATCTTTAGTCGTTTACGCCATGTGCCTTAACATCGGCATTGCCTTTGCAGATCTTTGCAATCATACCTTGCAGTGTTTTTCCAGGGCCACATTCGGTAAAATCTGTAGCGCCATCGGCTACCATGTTATTCACCTCCTTTGTCCACAACACAGAGGCTGTGAGTTGGGCGATGAGGTTTGCTTTAATTTCCTCAGGGTCGGTGTGGGGCTTCCCATCAACATTTTGGTAGACAGGACAAATTGGCTTGTGAAATTCTGTCGTAGCAATGGCTGCTTCAAGTTCGTCTTTGGCAGGCTGCATGAGAGGTGAATGGAAGGCGCCACCAACAGGCAGTACTAATGCGCGCTTGGCACCAGCTTCTTTCAATTTTTGACAAGCTACTTCAATTGCCTCAACCTCGCCAGAGATTACAAGTTGTCCGGGGCAGTTGTAATTAGCGGGAACAACAACTTTGCCTGTTTCTTTACGTACTTCGGCACAAACTTCTTCAACCTTCTCATCGGCAAGGGCAATGATGGCAGCCATGGTTCCAGGTTGTGCTTCACATGCTTTTTGCATGGCTTTGGCACGTGCTGCAACTAATTTCAGACCATCTTCGAAACTGAGGCAACGAGCTGCAGTCAGTGCAGACAATTCGCCTAATGAATGACCAGCGACCATGGCAGGTTGGAAGTCACTACCTAAGCAAAGTGCACTAACAACACTGTGCAAGAACATTGCGGGCTGTGTTACTTTTGTTTGCTTGAGCTCCTCGTCAGTTCCATTGAACATGATGTCGGTGATACGAAATCCGAGAATGTCGTTTGCTTTCTCAAAGAATTGTTTGGCGATAGGGTGCTTTTCATAAAGGTCTTTGCCCATACCTACGAATTGTGCTCCTTGGCCAGGAAATACGAATGCGTTCATTATAAAGTCTGTTGTTAATGAGTTATCAAAATTAAATAGTCTGATTAGACCATGCAAATGTACAAAAAAAAGTGTATACTGAGTGGTTAGTGTGCACTCAAAATGCGTTCCTGTTATGGCGACAGACTTAAGATATCTGCTTCAATACCATTTTTTGATATCTGATAAAGATGTGATGACATGTGTGGGCAGCGTTTCATCAAAATTGTTTGCTTGCCATTCCTTTCCTTTGAACCATATTGTTTGACAGCCTATACTATCTGCAGGTTGAATATCTTTATTATAACTGTCGCCAACTACTATGCAGCTTTTGTTGTCTGTCCCGGCTGCTTTTACGCCCAAAGCCCATATTTGAGGATCGGGTTTACGTACGCCTACTACGGCACTTTCGATGATGTCATCGAAGTAACTGATCAATTTGTATTCATTTAGTACAGTGGTGAGATTTCCGTAGAAATTTGAAACCATAATAAGCTGGTAGTGCTGTTTCAGATATCTGAGTATTTGAGCAGAATTTTGTGTCGTTTGGTATGCAATATTGTTGCAATAGTCGGATATGTTTGCTATCACACTATTGCATTGTGAAGTGTCTATATGACCAAGAATTTGCATTTCATTCAAAGCGCTTACTTGTATTGTAACCTTTTTCTGTAGCAAATCATGAAAAGTGTCTGTTGGAACGATGATCCTTTTGTTGGCTAAGGTGCGCTCGCCTGTGACATATGCTTGTCGTAGTTGTGCATCAGTTATATGCGCGGTGAGAGGATTTTTAGCATATGCTTGCTTAAAAATGTAATACCAATGTATGGCCGAAGTGTCGAGAGTGCCACCATAGTCGAATAAGAATGTTTGCATAAGAGTGAAGATGTCTTTAGTCGTGCATGATTTTTTTGTTCCCAATCTTTACCAATCCAACACCGATGAATATCCACACGAGTTCTCTGACACGTGTGTATAGACTCGTGAATATACCTAACCCTGGGGCACTTAGGTCTAATATTTTGACAATAAGAGATAGACCTCCTTCGCGAGCACCAAGTTGCATAGGAAGGAAAAACAGTATGTTGCCGATGAGTGATGAAAAGGCAAGAACGAGTATGGCATCCCAAAAGGTGAGTGATACACCGAGTGAAAGTAATATGAAGTAATACTCTAAAGCATTGATGACTCTTGCAACATATTCAGATAGTAATGATAGATAGAATGCTTTTGGCTGCGAATGTAAATAAGCTATGTTGTCATCAACTTTTTGCATGTCGTCGGCATGTTCATTGTAAAACTTTCGTGCCCATTTTTTTGCGATGGGCAAGTAAAGCAATGGCTTGAATAGCTTGACAATTACGCCTTTTTTATAGCATAAATGAAATACAAACAATACGACTATTAGGACGATGGTAAAAATGCCGAATAACGTCCACAGGAAGGGCGTCATTTTTTCGGTGTAAATAATGGCAAAGAGAACAGCGGCCGTACTCCACAAGCAAATATGAGAAAATATGTGCATCATAGAATAGAGTACCACTGATGACATTGCCCGTGGTACGCCTATGTAGGAACTTAGCTCCATTACACGATAGGGACCTCCGCCGAAACCGAAGGGTGTGGTGTAACTGAAGGCAAACCCAGAAACGGTCAACTTGTAGGCATGTTTATAGCTCAAGTGCTTTGAGTGTGTGCCGCTATTTACAATTATTTGGAAAGCCCACGCGTTGAAGGCATATACAAATATCCAGACTCCGATAACGGCGGGCAAGTATAAACCTGCTCGTGTGAGGTGTCTATACAATTCGGCGTAATTAACGTCAAATGTACAGAGCATTACTATGATGGCCGCTATGCCAAAAAGTAAAAACAAATTTCGATATAGTGGTTTCATTGAATAATAGTTGTGTTGAATAAGTGTTCAAAATAATTTTATACCATCAGCAGATGCCATTCCAGTATTGAAGTCAGCTGTTTCCACACATTTGCAAGTGAAGGAGACTTCAGTCTAATGGTAGTGTGTGTGCACTTGATGATGTATAGATTATTCCGAGTACATGTTTATAATAGCTGCATCATATTTTTGCAAAGTTTCTCATGCTTATGCCTCATATATGCAAAGATTATGTTCATTACTGTAATCTCAAATATGAAGTATAGCCAAGGTTGGCCGATGAGCAGGCTTATGTAAAGTGCAATAGCACGCGTGTTAAATGTCAGGATATTAGCCCATTTCATAAGAGGGAGACTACCTTTCCTGAATTTGTTGGCTAATTCTGGACAGACAGGTTCGTCACCATATTTATCGCCAAGCTTGAGCTTAAACAGTTGAAAGTTTGGTGTCATCTTTTCTTGCGAACGGGTGTAGTTGCCGTAAAAATAGAGGAACAACTTCCACATGCCATCTTTTTTCCAGTTTAGGGAATGGAATTCCTTGCGCAGCTTTTCAAAATTATCAAGTTCGCTTCCAGATTTTCCTTTGATAAAAAATAAATGGATGTTTCGGTAATAATCGGCTAATTGACATTGCTTGCCGTGAAAAATGAGACCAGATATGGCTGCTAATAGCCATATCCAAAATCCCCATTTGACTGTGGTGCAAGGAATATAATTGCCCTGCAAGCGCAAACAGATTGCGGCATATATGGTGAAAAACCATACATCTCCAGCAAATCCGTCAAGGATTCTTCCCCAACGGGTCTTTTTGCCTGTCATGCGCGCCAGCTGACCATCGGCGCTATCGTATAAATTGGCCCAAATCAAGAGTAAAATACCCATAATGGTATGTGTCATGTCTGGGTAATAGAACATGATGCCGGCTGCAGCACCTAAAATGATGCTTAAGATTGTGACAACATTGGGGTGTATGTTGAAGTGGTCAAATGCTTTGGCCCAAAGCAGTCCTAATGGTCGAGTAAAGTGGATATCAAGCCACTCCTCAGTGTCTTGTGATTTGAATGTTGCTTGTAGTTGACTTTTATTTTGAGATGTCATGTAATGTAAGTATGATATTGTTTATTTTATATGCGATAGCCTTGGCAGCCTCCTTTCTGCATGGTGCAAAACTTGGCCAATCATTGAAATCAATAATACGGCATTTTCCGTCGTTACCAACAACAGCATCGCCTCCATATACAACAATGCCTAAGCATCTGGCTGCATTGTCTGCTGCTTCTTTGAATTTAGACATTTCAAAATTGTAATGTTTGATGGCATCGTTGGTCGCTTCTAAACCGAATTTTGAAAAAGTCTTATTTTCAGTAGGGTAGGTGATATAGAAAAAATCAGTTCCCTGTATGCCATAGAACTTAATCAGATCGCCTGCAAGATGCTCCTCTGCAATAACCATATCTATGCCTTTTGATACAAAGCCATTGAGCGCATCGTGATAGGAAGACTCGTTGTCTATATAACAAATGTCATCGGCTTTTTGGGCACAAGCGTCAGCCCTTTTTAACCATATGGGGTATGATTGAGGTGTTTTAAGCAGTTCATTTGGTGACGCAATGGCTACATGCGGCATGGCTATGTTGTTTGCTTGCAATGTCTTGGCAATATCCGCCCTCGTGTTTTGTGACAAAACGATAGCGGAATTGATCACGCGTCCTGGGTGCTCATGCTCGAAATGGGCTAATTTATTTAACACGTCATGACCTCGTGCCATTGAAAACACGAGGTCAAAATCAGATAAATCTACGGCAAAAAACAAATCCTCATTAATGATTGAGACATCATGTCCCATTCGTTCAAGTCGGCTTGTAACCGCAGTAAAAATAGCGGAATCTCTGTCTGTTGAGTTGGGGCTGTAAACGGTGGATCTGCTTATACCTAATATGTGCTTCATTATGCTATTGGGCTGTTAAGAAACTTTCTGCTTTCGCAATATCACTTGCGTGGTCTACATCAAGTATTTTCGAAAAAGGGCATGCTTTGAGTCGCAATCCGTCCGATACAAGTGCACGCTGAAAATTTCTCATTCGGCTAATACCTTGTTCCAGACAATGCTTAAGCGTGCTAAGGGCGTTTGGACGTAAGCAGTAGATGCCGCCAGATATGTATTCGCAAGTCCTTTTGTCATCGTAAAAACCGGTTATGTTCAAATCGCTATCTGTGCCAATATATAATGGCTTTTCATCGTCGATGTAGTTGGTAACAGCCATACAACCATCATAATTGCATGTTTTGAAATATGCTATATATTTTGCAAATTCCTCTTCATTAAAGATGGTGTCTACAGTTGTTAAACAAAATTCCTCATTTTCAAGATAAGGAGCCAATTCTGCAAAACTGTGCATGGAACTTGGCGTGGTTTTTACAACCATTCTAATATCGGAGGCCAGTCCAGCTTCTTTTAGTTTCAGAATATGTTGTTCAGTTAGCGGATTAAGTTGGTTGACAATAATAACTATTTCCTTGGCGTTATTCTTACGGAAAATTCTTATGAGTCTGTCAATAAGGGCTTCACCGCACACTTTTACCAAAGGCTTGGGTAGTTCAACACCTTCTTGTTGCAGTCTGGATCCTTCACCTGCTGCTATGATGGCGAATTTCATATAATCGTATAAGGTGATTATGTGATCTTTAGTATCACAATTTATTACTTATCTTTCTCGTTTGTCTTGAAATATTTTTGGCAAGGGGTTGGCATGACATTCCATATAGGTCTTTCTGTTTCTGTATATATCGATTGCAGCGTACACTGCTTGACGGAAAGAATCTGCACTTGCTATTCCTTTGCCTGCAATATCGAATGCAGTGCCGTGATCTGGCGAAGTTCGAATAATTGGCAACCCTGCGGTAAAGTTTACTCCGTCATTCATCGAAAGAGCCTTGAATGGCGCTAAGCCTTGGTCATGATACATGGCCAGTATGCCATCAAAGTGTCGGTATTGTGCTGTTCCAAAAAATCCGTCTGCGGCATACGGCCCGAAACAAGGAATACCCGCGTCAGATAAGGTCTTGATGGTCGGCGTGATAATTTCAATTTCTTCGTGACCTAAAAGGCCTTCCTCTCCGGCGTGTGGATTGAGTGCCAATATGGCAATGCGGGGTGCTGAAATGCAGAAATCCTGTCTTAGCGCATTATAAAGTAAACGGGCTTTTTGTTGGATCTTTTCTTCTGTTATCGAAAAAGCTACTTCCGAAATAGGCACGTGAGTTGTCATCAATGCCACCCGCATGATATCGTTAAATAAAATCATGAGAGGTTCAGTCGTCTCGTTCCCAAAGCGATCCTGCAAATATTCGGTATGTCCAACAAATCGGAATTCATCGTTTTGTATGTCCGACTTGCTAATTGGCGCGGTTACAAGCACGTCAAATGCTCCATTTTTGTATGATTCAGCAGTTTTTTCTAACGAAGTAAACGCTGCCTTACCACTTTCTGCACAAGGTTTCCCAAATTCGACGTTGATTTCATCATCAGAGCAATTCACTATGTTGAGCTTTCCTGCAACAGCATCTTCTGCACGCGCAATGACCTGAAGTGGTGTATTGAGCCCCAATGTTTTACGGTGAAAATTTGCGACTTTAACATGGCCAAAAATGATTGGCGTACATAGTTCAAGCATTCCTGGGTCAGAGAATGTTTTTAATATTAATTCGTATCCAACACCGTTGGTGTCACCCTGGCTAATACCGATTTTTATCAATTCACTATTGTGTGCCTTTTCGGGTGTATTCTGTATGTCTGTATCGTAACTAATCATTCTTTTACGTGTTATATTTAGCATTATTAGTCTGCTTCATGGCTTCTTGTTTTGCCGTACTAAGCAATCCACAAGCTGCAAATATATCCTGTCCTCGTGAAGCTCTTATTGTCGTAAACAACCCATGAGAGGTCAGATAATCTCTAAAGGATATCATCTTCTTGTCCGATACGCCATGTAGGGGAGTATCTGGTATGTCATGGAAACGTATAAGATTGACTCGGCAGTCTAGTCCTTGCAGCAAGTTTATCAAAGCGTCAGCATGTTTAATGCCATCATTTATTCCATCAAAGACAATGTATTCAAACGACAATCTTCTTTGATGCGAAATATCGCTATTTGCATGTGTGGCCCCGCTCTTTCTAAAAACTTCATATTGTTTTAGAATGGCAACAATATCTGCAATGCTGAAAGCTTTTTCGGCAGGCATGATTTTTGCACGCTCTGCTGGTATTGGGTGATGCAGACTGATGGCTAAGTGGCACGAACTTTCTTCAACGAACCTTACCAATCCTTTAGATAGTCCTACGCTTGACACAGTGATGCGCTTTGGGCTCCAAGCCCACCCCCAATCAGATGTCAGAATTTGTGTAGTCTGCAGTACATTATCTAAATTATCAAAGGGTTCGCCTTGTCCCATAAAAACAACATTCGTAAGTGTGTCACGTTCTGGCAGGGAGTATATTTGGTTTATGATGTCAGTTGCTGAAAGCGAAGCTGCATATCCCTGTCTTCCCGTCATGCAAAATGCACATCCCATTTTGCATCCTACTTGTGAACTTACGCAAAGTGTAGCCCTTTCTTTATCTGGGATATAAACTGTCTCAATAAAATCACCCTTGGTTGTGGCGTATAAATATTTGATCGTTCCATCAACAGACCGCTGTTCGTCAACGGGTTTGCTGCAACCTATAGTATAATGCGCGCTAATTTTAGCCCTTGCGTCTTTTGAGATGTTCTGCATTTGGTCTATACTGGTAACGTGCTTTTTGTAAATCCAGTCAGCCATTTGCTTGCCAACAAAAGGTTTAAGACCTAATGCAGCAGCCACATCTTTAAGTTCGTTTGGGGTCATGCCCAAGAGCGGAGTCAAATTATCCAATGCGTGTAGTTTGTTATTTCTATAAAACACAAAAAGAGTCGAATTGCAAGTTCACAACTTGCAATTCAACACTTTGTCATAGCTTGTTATAATATTTATTTGCGATAGAGCAGCCATGCACCAGCATATTTGCCACTCAATGATTTACGAGATTGAACTGCCGATGCCTTGTCATCGTATGAAGATGCAATAACGCGGAACCAACCGGTAACGCCCTTAATTTGCTCGTCTGTTTTGATAACACGTGCATCATAGCCGTCTTGCTGTAATCTGTTCCTCAATCCTTCAGCATTGGCTTGTGTAACAAAACTTCCAACCACAACACTATAGGTCTTGAGTGGATTGCCACTTACTACCGACATGTTGCCATTAATTTCACGCACATCACTATGGTCTGTGGTAATGGTTGTTGTAGTTGTGTTAGTCGGAGTTGTGGGTGTAACAGGAGTAACCTCATTTGCGGCAGTTTCTTCTGTTGTAACTTGCTGCTCGTTTTGTTGAGTCTTATCTTGTGCCATGGCTTGTTCCCATGCTTGGCGATAAGCGCTTTCACGTGATTTACAACCAGTAAAAAGTACCACGGAACATAAACCGAGGGCGATAACAAAATTCTTTTTCATTATTCTTGTAGTTGATGATACCTATTATAAGTATAAAGGAAGTGGTTAGTACTCATCCACTGCAGATGTAGCTTGGCCGCAGTAGATAATCTGCCACAAAGATACGAAAGCTAAATGAAAATCACTTCATTGTTTTCTTAAACAAGATTAAAAACGTACTATTTAGACTCTTGTGATAAAATATTACAGCAAAAATAGTGTCGGATTAAAAGAATATACGTATATTTGAACACGAGATTACTCACTTAAAATATTTTTATCATGAAAGTAAATGGATTAAACGTATTGGCCGCTTTCTTGGGCGGTGCAGCAGTTGGTGCAGCATGTGGTGTTTTGTTCGCTCCTGAAAAGGGAACCGACACTCGTAACAGAATTGCCGAAGCAATTCGCAAACGTGGCATCAAACTTAACAGCAAGGATATGGAAAGCCTTGTTGATGATATTGCAGACGAACTCCAGCCTGCGAACGATTGATGTAATACAACTCAAGAGTCAGGGAAAGCGTTATCCTCATTATGTGGTAGCCCTTTCCTTGACTCTATTTTTATTGCAAATATGTTTTCTTCTGACAAAAATATAGACATCATCACCCAATTAGTGGGAGATATAAAGAAAGATGTGACATTGCGGTACGAACGCTTGCAAATAAATTGTGTAAGCAAACTTTCGCAGTTACTATCCTTTATCGTCGTAGGAGCCATATTGTTCATGCTGCTAAGTCTTGCTGTAATGTTCGTTTCCATGATGGTGGCCTCGGCATTGGAAGGCTTGATCGGTAGCCAAACAGCATCATACGCTATAATAGTTGCCTTTTATGTAATATTGGGCGTTATTATATACGCTAACAAGAAAAGGCTTGTAATAGGTCCGCTAACAAACTTTATAGCCAATTTGTTCTTGGACGAAAAACCAGCAGCCGGCAAAGGCAGTGATGTAAATTCGAATAAACAGAAATAGCATGACAAGGGAAGCATATACAATTGAGAGTCTTGACAAACGAAAGAGAGAACTGGATAAGAGAATTTCTCAATGCGAAGAATCAATTTCGTTGAAATGGCATACGCTTTTCGCACCACCAGAGGCAGATACCAAAATGCAGCGATGGGTTAACCATGTAGAAAGGGCTATTGCTGTATATGACGGCTTTATGATGATGTATAAACTAGCACATCGTTTTGGTAAAATCAAGTCGTTACTGCGCAAGAAGAAGTAAGAAAACAAAATTGCTGAGCTAATAGAATTATTAAGCTCACAATATGCGCACAATATGCGCAGTTGGCACATATTACATGGCCAAGAGTTCTGATTTCTCCAACGCGCTGTAATGTAGTAACCGCAACACCATTTTCCCTGTATTAAAAGTAATTATTGGGAAATGCGGGCAATAATCATAGCATATTTGTCATATTAATAAGGGATTTGTTGTATATTTGCACAATCATCTAACAATAACCAATCAAAGCTCTTTTTATGGAAATAGATATAGACAAGCCTTATGTGATAGGCCTTGATATGGGTGGTACTAACTCTGTATTTGGCATTGTAGACCAACGTGGCAATATCAAGTCACAAACAGTTATTTCAACCAAGGCATATCCTGACTTCAAGGATTATGTTAAAGCTGCGTACGAGGCATTGCAGCCTGCTTTAGACCAAGTGGGTGGCATACAGAATATACGCGCTATGGGCATTGGTGCTCCCGATGCGAACTATTACACAGGAAATATCGAAAACGCAGCCAATTTGGCATGGAAAGGTATTGTGCCTTGTGCTCAATTGTTTGAAGAGGTATTTGGCATTCCTGTCCGAGTTACCAACGATGCCAATGCCGCTGCCATGGGTGAGATGACATATGGTGTGGCCAGAGGCATGAAAAACTTCATAATGATTACTCTCGGCACCGGTGTCGGTTCTGGTATAGTCGTAGATGGACGAGTGGTATATGGAAGTGATGGCTTTGCTGGCGAATTAGGCCATTTCGTAATTGACCATTCTGATAATGCACGTTCATGTGGTTGTGGTCGTAAGGGATGTTTGGAGGCATACACCTCTGCTACTGGTGTTGCGCGTACTGCACGTGAATTTCTAGAACATAGCTCTGAAGCGAGTTTGTTGCGTGATTTGGTGGCTGACGAAATTACATCATACGACGTGTTCAAAGCTGCTGAAAAGGGTGACAAGTTGGCATTGGATATATTCAATTATACAGGTCGCATATTGGGTACAGCTTGTGCGGACTTTGCCACTTTCTGCTCTCCCGAAGCCTTTGTATTCTTCGGTGGATTGACTAAGGCTGGTGAGTACTTAATGCAGCCGTTACGCAAAGCATACGAGGAAAATATACTCTTTTTGTACAAAAATGAGGCAAAATTGCTGATATCCGCTCTTAATGGCAGCGAAGCGGCAGTGCTTGGTGCAAGCGCCTTGGGATGGGAATAATATCTGCAATTTGTCAAAGAAAAACTCATGGATAGTATGATGTTGTGATGCGATACATATTATCTGCGAAATAAACCTCGCGATTTTGGCTGATATAGCCAAAATCGCGAGGTTTATTAGTATTATTCAGTTAGTGTCCTCTTTTACCCAATCAAATGGTGCAACTCACTGATTTTCAATTATTGATGCCCGGTTAACCCATTCTGATATTATCGCTCACGGATCGCACCGATTGCACGGATTTTTTTGCTTATGCAATGTGCTTTAGCACCACGGAGATGACGGGTTTTACGGATTTTGTGAGCATTGCATGCTCACTTCGCTATTGGCTCGTAACGTACCCTTGGCGAAATACGTTAGCACAGATTATGTAGTAAGGTACCTGGTCGCAGCAACGAGCTAATAGCGAAGTGAGCATGCAATGCTCACAAAATCCGTCAATTCCGTCGTCTCCGTGGTGCTAAAGCACGTTGCACGAGCAAAAAAATCCGTGCAATCGGTGCGATCCGTGAGCGATAATATCAGAATGGGTTAACCGGACAGTAATATTTCTCAATATGCACCGTTTAATGGCGTGTACTGAATGTTCAGCACTCCTCGTCATGCTTGCGCCTCACGCAGTACAATGTAGCCTTGCTGCTGCGCCGGCGCGGCACTTGCAGCTGCACCAGTTCACGCCCAAGAGCCACGGCCGTGAACTTCTGTCCCATACCGCGCATGGCACGCTTTATTTCGAGCAAAATGGCAGTGGCCGTTAACCATTCACCACCCTCTATGTCCGACACCTCATGCCCGTTGCCAACGGGCGCAAACTCAAACAACCTTGCAAAACATTCGCGCAGAGGCGACGCCTGATAATACAAGCGGTTGTGCTGCTGTATCTGCTCCTCCTCGGTATGCGTAAAATACGTAATCTTACCACTTTTAACCTCGTGCAGCAACTGTGCATAAAGTTGCGCATAGTCGAGCGGCGTGTCACAGTCTATGACGCGCTTCACCTCCTGACAGTAAAAACGGCGGCTGCCCGTAGGGTCGGTCAGCAGGTCGAACCTGTTGCTGGTACCTATAAACGAGGCCACACGGGCCATTTTACTGAACCCGGCAGCATAGGGGCGGCGCGCCTGCATGGTGCCAAGCTGCACCAAATTCTTAAGTTTGGCGTTATGCAACTTGTTGTAGCGGTCAAACTCGTCAAGATTGACAAGCGCAAAGCGCGACAGCGCCAGTTCAAGACGCTCGTCGCCAGCCAACTCAAACTTGTCGGTGTAGTAATTGCGCAGTTCGGGAGGCAGCAACATGCGGCAAAACGTACTTTTGCGCACACCCTGCTCCTCGCTCACCAACAGCGGTATCATGGCATTGCCGCAGGTGCTTGCGCCGCCCGCTGTGGCCTGCACCCAACCAGCCACCATGCAGCGCAGCCAGCGCCCGAACACCATGCGCCACAGCGCGTCGGTGCTCACCCGTTCGGCCAGTGGACCCACGCGGTCGATGCCGTCCCATTGCGGCAGTGACTGCAAATAAGCGCTGAAGGGGTAATACTGCGGCATGTAGGCCGACTCCACAATGCGGTCCACATCATTGTTCCACACCATGCAGCCCCGTTTGTGCAAGTCAATCACCATCGTGTTGCGCACCAGTTTGCTCACGGGCACGAACCCTTTGTCCGTCTGGTCGCGGCGTTGCACTTCGGGCGTGCGGTCAAGCACATTATAGCGAATGTCGTACAGTTCGTCCATAAGACTGATGGCTTGTTCGGTCAGACCACAGTTCGTGGTGCTGCCAGTTGTTTGCGTTGCGCGGTCAGTGTCGTTGCGCATGTGTTTTTTTCGCTGGGGCGTTACAGTGTTTTTACTTTGTGGTTCCAGGCTATGCGCGATAACATCTATCAGTTTGTCCACGCCACGTTTCACAATGGCATCGGCATAGCGCAACATTCTGTTAAGCATTTGTTTCATGGTAGTAATAAGTAGGTGTTCAAAATTATTTTATACAATCAGTAGGTGTCATTTCCACATTGAAAGCACATTCTCGAGGCGCATCTGTTCCCTTCGCCCTCGGTCACATAGCCCGCTATGCCCCCCTTCGGTTCCCCCGTTATCGGGGGACAGAAACCCTCACCCGAAGGAAACATCTGCGCCCCGATAATGCACTTTCAATGTAAAAATAATTTTGAACGCCTACTTAACATACGACAAAACGCTTCTTTACATGATACGAATTGGTATTATTGGCGGGGCCGGCTACACGGCCGGCGAGCTGTGCCGCATATTGCTAAACCACCCGGAGGCCGAAATCGTGTTTGTCAACAGCGAGAGCAACGCCGGCAATTTGCTGGCCGAGGTGCACGAGGGGCTGTATGGCGAAACGGATATGCGGTTTACCGACCAGCTGCCTTTTGACCAGGTGGACGTAGTGTTCTTTTGCTTTGGACATGGCAAAAGCACCAAGTTCCTGGCCGAGCACTACATTCCGGCTGATGTGCGCATCATCGACCTGGCACAGGACTTCCGCCTGGAGTCGGACGACAATGACTACATTTACGGCTTGCCCGAACTCAACCACTCTAAGATACAGAATGCACTGCACGTGGCCAACCCAGGCTGCTTTGCCACTTGCCTGCAACTGGGCTTGCTGCCGCTGGCCGAGGCCGGACTGCTCAACGGCGATGTGATGGTTAATGCCATTACGGGCTCAACGGGTGCGGGGGTGAAGCCGGGGGCGACGACGCACTTTTCGTGGCGCTCGGGCAACATGAGCATCTACAAGGCTTTTGAACACCAGCATGTGCCCGAAATCAAGCAGTCGCTGCGCCAGTTGCAACCGTCGTTTGACAGTGAGATTGACTTCATACCTTACCGCGGTGACTTTCCACGCGGCATCTTTGCCACGGAGGTTATCAAGTGCGATGCGCCCATCGACGAGATTGAGGGCTACTACCACGACTTTTACAGCGAGGCGCCGTTCACCTTCTACATTGACAAGCCGGTTGACGTGAAGCAGGTGGTCAACACCAACAAGTGTCTTATACATGCCGAACGGCACCGCGACAAGTTGCTCGTGACGTCGTGCATCGACAACCTGCTCAAAGGGGCATCGGGACAGGCTGTGCAGAACATGAACCTTATGTTTGGCCTTGAGGAGACGACGGGCCTGCGACTCAAGCCGGTGGGATTTTGACGGCACACACGCTGACTCTGATGGGGCGGAAACTGGAGCTAAGCGACTCCCCCACTCCTGCAGAGTCAGCGTATTTTTAATTCATATATACTTAACTCTACTTTCGGATTTAGCAAGCGCGGGCTGAAAGCCCAATGAAGCCCATAGCCCAGGGCAAGCGAAGCGGCGCCCTGGGTATCGCGGGTTGGAGCAGTCGCGCCCTGTAAGGGCAAAAGCTTTAAGGTATTGAACAAAATATACATACGATGTTCCACTTTAAGACCGCCAAGTCAGTTATCAAATAAGAATAGCAACATAAAGGGTTAAAGCTTTTGCCCTTACAGGGCGCGGAGACTCTACTATGCGGAAGCCCCAGGGTGCCGCTCCGCTTGCCCTGGGCTATGTGCTCCATTGGGCTTTCAGCCCGTCCTTGCTAAATTCCATACTTCATTATATATAATATTGCTCAACATGACTTTATTTCCAGTATATCCACTCTTCGACATCAACATTGTGAAAGGCAAGGGCTGCCATGTGTGGGACGACAAGGGGCAGGAGTATCTTGACCTGTATGGCGGACACGCTGTGATTAGCATAGGACATTGCCACCCGCACTACGTAGACATGCTCACCAAACAGCTTAACACGCTGGGCTTCTACTCTAACTCGGTAATCAACACGCTGCAAAGCCAACTGGCCGAAAGGTTGGGACAGGTGTGTGGCTACCCCGACTATCAGCTGTTCTTGATTAACTCGGGAGCCGAGGCTAACGAGAACGCCTTGAAATTGGCTTCATTCCACACGGGACGCAAGCGCGTGCTGGCTGCGGGAAAGGCTTTTCACGGCCGCACTTCGCTGGCTGTGGAGGCTACCGACAATCCTAAAATTGTGGCACCTGTCAACAGCAACGGCCACGTGACTTTCTTGCCACTCAACGACTTGGCGGCCTTTGAGGCTGAACTGGACAAGGGCGATGTGGCTGCGGTAATTGTGGAGTGCATTCAAGGTGTGGGCGGCATACGCATGGCCACGGCCGAATTTATGCAGGGGCTGCGCAAGGCTTGCGACAAGACGGGCACGGTGCTTATTTGCGACGAGATACAGTGTGGCTACGGCCGCTCTGGCAAATTCTTTGCTCACCAGCATCTTGGCGTGAAGCCGGACATCATTACTTGTGCCAAGGGTATTGGCAATGGTTTCCCGATGGGGGCGGTCATCATCTCGCCCAAGTTTGAGGCGGTGTATGGCATGCTGGGCACTACCTTTGGCGGCAACCACTTGGCATGTACTGCGGCTCTGGCGGTGCTCGACGTGATTGAGCACGAGCAGCTTGTGGGCAATGCGGCCAAGGTGGGCGCTTACTTGATGGAGGAGCTTAAAAAGCTGCAACAAACCGATGCGCACATTGTGGACGTGCGCGGCGAGGGCCTTATGATTGGCATTGAATATGACCAGCCTATCAAGGCGCTGCGCAACGCGCTTGTACACGACGAACATGTGTTTACGGGAGCGGCCTCAACTAACATTCTGCGCTTGCTGCCACCGCTCATGCTCTCGCTCGACGAGGCCAAACTGGCTGTGGAGCACATCAAGCGGGTGAGCAAGGTGCTCGGTTGACACTTTTGGCTACAAGCTGTTGCTGTCCGGTAAAGCATAAACATGCGAACGGACTCAAGCCCCAAACGCTACCTCTAAACGCTAGCACTAATGGGGGCGACGCGTCTCGCGTCGGGAAAAGAAGTAGTTATTAGTAGCGTTCGTTTCTTCCCTACTTTCTCTATCCCGACGCGAGACGCGTCGCCCCCATTAGTGCTAGCGTTTAGAGATAGCGTTTGGGGCTTGAGTCCGTTCGTATGTTTGTGCTTTACCGGACACTATTATATATTGAAGTTTCGGATTTAACAAGGGCGGGCTGAAAGCCCAATGGAGCACATAGCCCAGGGCAAGCGAAGCGACACCC
>ENA-UEOZ01000056-UEOZ01000056.1-human-gut-metagenome-genome-assembly--contig:-NODE-56-length-86477-cov-71.755694_pt1 | contig 86477 bp, 71 predicted proteins | sample MGYA00242898_ERZ507912 | MGnify/ENA primary metagenome ERZ507912 (study PRJEB26167, sample SAMN06115410) | human gut metagenome | host: Homo sapiens | place: China:Chongqing | collected 2016-04-27... | reverse complement strand
GTAGGTGTTCAAAATTATTTTATACAATCAGTAGGTGCCATTTTCACATTGAAAGCACATTCTCGAGACGCATCTGTTCCCTTCGGCCTCGGTCACATAGCCCGCTATGTTCCCTCACCCGAAGGAAACATCTGCGCCACGATAATGCACTTTCAATGTAAAAATAATTTTGACCACCTACTTAGTCGTTTTTATTAAGTTTCACGCCTCAAGCATCATATCATCTACGTCGTGTCCCGGACAGCACATGGGCAGCACATTGTCCTCTTCAAGCACTGCGGCTTGCAGCAAGAAGGGGCCGGGGGTGGCAAGCATTTGGCTGATAGCCTCATCAAGCTTGCTTCGGTCGGTGACGGTCAGTGCCGGTATGTCGTAAGCCTCTGCTATCTTCTCGTAGTCGGGGTTCATCATGGGTGTGAACGAATAGCGGTGGCGGAAGAACAGCTGCTGCCACTGTCGCACATTGCCCAAGAAATTGTTGTTGAGCAATATGATTTTAACTGGAGCATGCTGCTCCATGATGGTGCCAAACTCTTCGATGGTCATTTGCAATCCGCCATCGCCAAGGAACAAGCACACTGTGCGGTCGGGCGCACCGAATGTGGCGCCAATGGCAGCCGGCAATCCATATCCCATGGTGCCCATACCGCCCGAGGTTATGATGCTGCGCTTTTCGGTAAAACGGAAATAGCGTGCCGCCATCATTTGGTTCTGTCCCACATCGGTTACCAACACAGCCTTGTCCTGACTGAGCTCGGTTACACGACGCACTACCTCGCCCATGCGCAATGGGCCTTCGGCAGGATGAATTTGCGGTTCTATAACCACCTCGCGCTCTTTAGAGTCCCATTGCCGGAAACTCTCACGCCATTCGGTATGCGCTTTCTGCTCGAGCAAGGCTGTAACAGCTGGAAGTGTCTCTTTACAGTCGCCCAATACGGCCACATCAACCGTCACATTCTTGTTTATTTCTGAGGGGTCGATATCGAAATGTATCTTGCGTGCTTGTTTGGCATAGGTGTCTAACTTGCCTGTAATACGGTCGTCAAAACGCATGCCGACGGCTATGAGCAAGTCGCACTCTTGTGTCTTTTTGTTTGCACCCAGTGAACCATGCATGCCAAGCATGCCCACATTCAGCGGGTGATTGGTTGGCAAGGCCGACAAGCCTAACAGCGTGCAGCCTGCGGGCAAACCTGCCTTCTCGATAAATGCACGGAGTTCCTCGCCAGCATTACCCAGTTCGACACCCTGCCCCACCAACACGAGCGGACGCTTAGCCTCGTTAATCAAGGCTGCAGCCTCGGCAAGGCTCTGCTTGTCTGTTGGCGGCACGGGCACGTAGCTGCGTATAAAGTCTATGGTGCCTGACATATAGTCGGCCTTTTCGATTTGTGCATTCTTGGCAAAGTCAAGCACCACAGGTCCTGGACGTCCGCTTGCTGCAATGTAAAAGGCACGGTGTACAGCCCATGCCACATCCTTGGCCGAGCGAATTTGATAGGCCCATTTGCTAATAGGCTGGGTGATGTCTACCACGTCACATTCCTGAAAGGCATCTGTGCCAAGCATCTGTGCACCCACTTGTCCGGTGATGACCACCATGGGCGTACTGTCCATCATGGCATCGGCAATGCCTGTTATCGTATTAGTGGCACCAGGGCCACTTGTCACGAGGCACACCCCCGTGCGCCCGCTTACACGGGCATAGCCCTCGGCTGCATGGGCGGCAGCCTGTTCGTGGCGCACCAATATGTGATTTAAGCGGTCGCGATAATCATACAAGGCATCGTACACGGGCATGATAGCACCGCCCGGGTAACCAAACAATGTAGTAACCCCCTCATCGAGGAGGGCACGCATCAGTATTTCAGCACCGCTAATTTGTGTATTCTTGTTTTCGGTCATAGTTGTCTGTTAAGGTTGTTCGCTTAATGGTCGTAGCGTGAGGCAAGTATGCCTTCGCCCCCATCAACCTACATTTCTTACGTTAGGAGATAACGTCGTCGGTGTTCAAAATTATTTTGAACATCCTCTTATATTTATATTTCGCGCACACCGCCTTTGTCGGCACTGCTCACCATGCTGGCATAAGCCCTCAAGGCCTTGCTCACCGTACGTTTGCGTTGTAAGGGGCGCATGGGACGTGCAGCCAGTTCCTCATCGCTGAGGTGAACTGATATGCTGCGCGATGGTATGTCTATCTCAATGATGTCGCCATCAATTATCTTGCCAATAGCACCGCCTGCTGCGGCCTCGGGGGATATGTGGCCAATGCTCAAGCCTGACGTGCCGCCTGAAAAACGGCCATCGGTTATCAGCGCACAAGCCTTGCCCAAATGGCGGCTCTTGATGTACGACGTGGGGTAAAGCATCTCCTGCATACCCGGTCCGCCCTTTGGCCCTTCGTGGGTTATAACTACTACATCGCCAGCCTGCACCTTGCCACCAAGTATGCCCTTGCAAGCCTCGTCCTGCGAGTCGAACACACGAGCTGGCCCTTCAAAGTGCCACAAACTCTCGTCCACACCGGCGGTTTTCACCACACAGCCATCGAGCGCTATGTTGCCAAACAACACGGCCAGTCCGCCGTCTTTTGTATAGGCATGTTCCATGTCGCGAATGCAACCTGTGGCACGGTCGGTATCAAGCGACGGCCATTGACGGTCCTGCACACCCATCTTGGTGGCAAACTTGCCGCCAGGCGCACTACCATATATGCGTGCAGCCTCGGCATCAACCTCGGGACCTGTTATGCTGTAATGTTTAACGTCCTCGCCCAATGTGGCGCCATTGACACGATGTGCAGTCAAGTCGAGCAAATCGCCCTTGGCCAATTCGCCCAATATGCCAAGCACACCACCAGCGCGGTTACACTCCTGCACAGAGTAGCGCTGCGTGTTGGGCGACAATTTACAAAGGCATGGCACATGACGGCTCAACTGGTCAATGTCCTGCATTTTGAAGTCGACACCGGCCTCATTGGCCACAGCCAACAAGTGGAGCACGGTGTTGGTAGAGCCGCCCATGGCTATGTCCAATGTCATGGCATTAAGAAAAGCCTGACGGGTGGCTATTGAGCGCGGCAGCACCGAGGTATCGCCCTCACCATAATATTTCATGGCATTGCTCACAATGAGCTTGGCTGCATCTTCAAACAAGCGGCGGCGGTTAACATGTGTGGCCACTATGGTGCCATTGCCAGGCAACGACAAGCCAAGCGCTTCTGTCAAGCAGTTCATTGAGTTGGCTGTAAACATACCCGAGCAACTACCGCAACCAGGACAAGCACGCTGTTCGATTTGTGCCAATTCATCATCGCTCACCGAGGTGTCAGCTCCCTTCACCATGGCAGTGATAAGGTCGACATTCTGCCCCTGATAGCGGCCGGCCTCCATCGGGCCACCACTCACAAACACGGTTGGTATATTCAAGCGCATGGCCGCCATCAGCATGCCCGGTGTAATTTTGTCGCAATTTGATATGCACACCAGCGCATCGGCCTTGTGTGCCTGCACCATATATTCTACAGAGTCGGCAATAATGTCGCGCGAGGGCAACGAGTACAGCATGCCATCGTGACCCATGGCTATGCCATCGTCAATGGCTATGGTGTTGAACTCTGCAGCATAGCAACCAAGTTTTTCAATCTCTTGCTTTACGAGCTGCCCGGCCTCGTGCAGATGGGTGTGGCCTGGTACAAACTGGGTGAACGAGTTGGCTATGGCAATAATGGGCTTGCCAAAATGCTCACGCTTCATGCCCGTAGCTATCCACAAGGCACGTGCGCCCGCCATTCTTCGTCCTTCGGTGCTGAATGCACTGCGCAACTGTATTTCCATAACTCTTTCAGGATATTTATTAGCTTTGTTGCATAACACACATTATCATGCAGAAGCTTTACAGTTTACTACTCTTGTTGTTATTTTGTTTTGCAAATGTAACCAATAATACGATACAACAATACAAAATGTAAGAAAAAGTTCGGAAAAATGTCGAGAAAAACCGATTGTGTGCCACAAGCATGCACATTTATGCAACATTGCGTGCACTTTACCACCCCGCACCATCACCCCCACACAAGCTATGCGCGGGCTTCGTGTGCCACATACTAAAGTTTTGCCGCATATTTGCCGCATTTATGTCTAAAATTGATTAGCAAATTTTACAACAGAGCACAAGTAAAAGCCTGCCTTAGCGGTTTATACCATTTTATTTACGTAATTTTGCCGCGCTGTTAAGTCCTTAACGAATTGACGAGGCGTACAGAGTGACGAGTTATTTAACACCGTTTGTTGAAATTCCGTTCACACACTGCTCGATATGCGCAGAACGCACTTGCCACGCCCGTCAAACCATCAACACACAAACTTATTTAGAACAACGACCCCTATCATATATATGCAAATCAAACACATAGGCACAATGCTTGCCATAGCAGCTGCTACCCTGCCGCAGGCCTCTGCACAAAATGCACTGCAGCGCGCAGGTCAACACGTTACTTACACGGCCGAAGCACAAGCAAGCTATTCGCATAACAAAACACCCTTGTGGCTCACAGCCAACAAATACGGCATGTCATCGGTAGACACCAAGAACGGCTATTTGCGCATGACCATCGAACGCCAGGCTGATGCCGACTCGGCCTGCCATTGGCGCTTTGGCTATGGGGCCGACATAGCAGTTGGCGCGCACTATCCGAGCAGCGGTTTCGTTCAACAGCTCTATGCCGACATCGACTGTCGTCTGGCGCGCCTTACCATAGGTGCCAAGCAGCACCCCATGCAACTTAAAGACAATGAACTGAGTAGCGGATCGCAAGCGCTGGGCATCAATGCACACCCTGTGCCTGCCGTACGCCTGTCCTTGCCACGCTACTGGAATCTTTCTGGACGTGGAAATTGGTTGGGCATACGCGGCCACATCTCGTATGGACTGATGACCGACGACAATTTTATGCAGGACTATCTCAGAGGCACCAAAAACCGTTATGCCACACGGGTATTGCTGCACACAAAGGCATTCTATTTGCGAGCTGGAAATGCCCAAAAGTTTCCCATCACCTACGAAGGCGGACTTGAATGGGCCACCCAATTTGGCGGCACAATATACAACGCAAGGCAAACTCCCATTAAGGCGGGACACCATCTGAAGGACTTTTTCACCGTACTTTATGGCGGCGGAGCCGATGTCACCGATGGCGTTTACAGCAACGCCCTTGGCAACACATTAGGCAGTTGGGTGTACCGCCTCAACTACCACGGACACGGCTGGGGGGTCAGCCTTTACTACGACCATTACTTTGAAGACCACTCGCAGATGTTCTACAATTATGGCTGGCGCGACGGCATGTGGGGACTTGAGGCACACTTGCCCAAAAATCCCATACTTGGAAAATTCGTGTACGAATACATCAAGACCACCGACCAAAGTGGCCCCATCTACCACGACCATACACCCGAAATTCCCGACCAAGTGAGCGGTAGTGACAACTACTACAACCACGGACTGTACACGGGCTGGCAACATTGGGGCATGGCCATTGGCAACCCGCTCTACGTAAGCCCGCTTTACAAGGGCACACGAAATTTGAGCTTTATTGGCACACGTTTCAAGGCGCACCATCTGGGCTTTAGCGGCGACCCATTCCCCTGCCTGCACTACCGCATCATGATTACCCACGAACGTAACTTGGGCAATTGCGGCAGCGATTGGACCGAGGCACGCACGCTGAACAGCCTGCTGCTCGAAGCTGCATGGTCACCCCTTCGCCTCGGACGCATCAACACCAGTGGCTGGACCGCCAAACTGGCTTTTGGACTTGACCGCGGCAGCTTGATTGGCCACAACACCGGTGCACAACTCACCATCACAAAAAACGGATTGATTACAAAATAGCCTCATGCACTTACACACATTATTATATAACAAATGCAGCACACTTGCCATCACAGCGATTGGCCTGCTGCTCACCACAGCCTGCTCGCACGTGAGCCGCAATGGGCTGATCGACGGAAGATGGCGCCTACACGAAATTCACAGCAAAGTCACACCAACAGACGCCTACTATACGGCACAGAAGAAGTATGTGCTTAATGACCGCATATACTGGTCATTTCAGCTCGATTTGCTACAAATAACCTCTTCCCTGGCACATAACGGACAAACTAACAAAACCTTTGCCCGCTTTAACTATGAGGGCGACAAATTGGCTGTGTATAGCCCCTATGCCCACCTTTACGATCACGATATTCCCATTACCGACCCCAACATTTCATTAGAAAGTGTAGGCATCAGAGGCCACGAGGCCAAATTTCGCATTGTACGCATCAATTCAAGTTCGCTCATTCTGTGCTCAGACATGGACAGTTTGGTATTCCGAAAATTACACTAAACGCGATTAAGAACATTGGTCGCCCGCTACATCTTGCTCCCCTATACAAAGAATATCAAGAAAAAAACATTACCTTTGCAAATATAATATACAAGGAAATACTTATGGCAAGATTCATCAACCCCTTCACAGATATCGGTTTCAAGAGAATCTTCGGACAAGAGGTATCCAAACCTCTGATTATTGATTTTCTGAACAGCCTGCTGCTCGGCAAGGAACACATCACAAGCATCACATTCCTTGACAAGGAGCAGCCGGCCCTATTTGAAGATGACCGATCGCTCATATACGACATATATTGCGAAACCGACAAGAATGAGAATATCATTGTCGAAATGCAGAACAAGTCTCAGCCTTATTTCAAAAACCGAAGCATATATTATGCCTCCGAAGCCATTGCAAGGCAAGGCGAAAAAGGGGCTGATTGGAAATACAAAATAGATGCTGTGTATCTTGTTGCTTTCTTGAATTTCTGTCCGATGGATTTTAAGAAGGAGTTCAGAACCGATGTGGGACTGACTGACTTAAAAAGCAGTGAAATCTTCTCAGACAAAATTAGAATGACATTTATGCAGTTGCCTTTATTCAAGATGGAGGCAAATGAGTGTGAAACAAACTTTGATAAATGGATTTACGTTCTGAAAAACATGGAAACATTAACAAGATTGCCATGGGCTGCAAAAAGCGCCGTCTTCAAAAAACTGGAGCAAATTGCCGACGTTGCTTCTCTTTCAAGACAAGAGCGTATGAAATATGACGTGGGATTGAGGAAATACCGCGATACACTATCAGTGCTTGAAGGTGCTAAATTAGACGGGCTGGCGGAAGGCAGAGCACAAGGCAGAGCACAAGGTATAGCCGAAGGTAGAGCTGAAGGTATAGCTGAAGGTAGAGCAGAAGGTAGAGCTGAAGGCGCACAAAAGGAAAAGATTGAAACAGCAAAAAGACTTTTGGCTATTGGTGCAGACACCAATACCATAGCAATTGCTACCGGATTAACCACAAACGAAGTTGAAAGTCTGATAGGAAATTAAACGTCCTAATCTGCTGTCGGAACTTTGCGCAGCATAGATAACTAAATACAATTACTGTTTCTACTATTTGGCTGCAGAACCCACAATAGCCCCTGGGAGTTTTAACACAACCCCCAGGGGCTATTTTCATAAAAGCGCAGGCCGTGGTTCAATAAGTCGTGGTACATCAGCATCGAGGTGCTAAAAAGCCACATGGCGCGCATCATGGGCGACGAGTTCAGCGGCGCCTTCGACACGCTGACGGAGCGCGAGAGGGGGTGACCATTGGGCTCTTTAAGTCCCCAGTTTGTTGCGCGGTAGTGATTAAAGCCATATCTTTGCAAAAAGAATATAAACACATTATATACACACTACGCAGCATGTTCACACTCTTTGTTATAATATTATCAGCTATAGTCTTGTTCTTTCTCTGCGCCATCATCACAGGCATAGTCAAAGCCCTCAGCCAGACTCCCGAGGAGCAAAAAGAACTCTTGGAGAACTACCGAATGGAGAAAAAGCAAAGGAAGGAGAGCAGACGACTATATAGGAGCATTGAAAGCCGAGCTTATGAGAAATACCCCGGGCTGTTTGGATTTAACTATGACAAAAGAAAGAAATACATAGACAAGCACCTCTAACCGTGCCGCGTGTCTTTTAACACCCGGTTAAGCCGTGTTACTTTTGGAACATCACACACCAAAAGTAACACGCTTTTTTTATGAATAACAACGACATCAAGACCGTAACCCTCACCATCAACTCGGAGCAGGCACAACGCAAGCTCGACGACATCAACCGCCGGCTGGAGCAGGCACGCCTCAAGCGGCAAGATGCCTTTGACCGCGGCGACGACAAGGCGCTGCAAGCCTACGCCAACAATACAACAGACTAAGGCTGAATACATAGCAGACGATTAGCACACGAATTATAAAAGCGACAACTACACATCAACACCTTCAATGCGTAAGAGAAAACGTTTTGTACTAACCCCTGCAGCAAATCCCGTCAGCGTGCCGTCCAATCCGATAACACGATGACACGGCACTATAATACAAATGGAATTAGCTCCAATGGCCTGTGCTACTGCACGCACGCCATTGGAGCAACCCGCTGCACGCGCCACATCTGTATATGAGGTGGTCTGACCATACGGAGTGGCAAGCAGCGCGTTCCACACACGTTGCTGAAATGGTGTGCCGGCCATGGCCAAAGGCAAATTAAACTGTACAAGGGCACCCGCAAACCAAGCGTCAAGCTCTTTGGCTGTTGCTCGAAGCAACGGGGTGCTTCCACAAACATAACGCGCATTAAAGAAGTGCTGTATGCGCTGGTCGTTACGCCGACGATGCTTGCCATTAGCCCAATCACACAAGCATAACTTGCCTGCATAATCGCCAAGTACCATCTCGCCACATGGCGAATGATACGGCTGCGTAAATATTTGCGCTGCACTTTTCATTGGACACGTTTTTCAAAATGCTGAAAATCTTTGCGATGCTTCCATGCGCCACCCCATACAAAGCCATGCTGACGGAACAAACGATAACATAGGTCATCGATCGTTATCTTATACTTAAAACTACGCTGCCTGTTGGCATAGGGCCGTCCCTTAGCCGGACTTACCACCAGGGTGCCATCCTTACGGTGCCACACATATGGGTTATAAAGCGGATTAACATCGACCGCTCGCCCCCAGCTATGGTTTGACAGTTTTGACGAGCCTGCCACACGGCGGTAATTGAAGCAGGCCGTATTGTTGGCCGACATAGACCGCTCATCGTCGGCTCCATAATTGTCAATCAGTACCATGCGTTCTATAGGATAGTGCGCTTCATACAACTGTTTGAAAATAGAAACTAAATCATTTGCCACAGACTGATGGCAAACCATTTCACCAATTTGCGGCTTGCCATTGCCGTTATAATGCAACAAACGCAGGTAGCGCAAACTCGGCAATGGAATGGGGCAATCGGCCTTATACGACAACCCCGACATACGCTTGGCCACCATGCTGTCAACTGCACACGCCTCAAAGCATTTCTGCAAACCATAGGCCTGCACTGCCGCCTCACTTACCTCGCAGCCAGCACGCCATTGGCGCAGCAGTTTTATTTGACTTTCTATTGACAAATCACACGGAGTGCGAACAGTTACTTTTGCAACTCGACATGCATCTTCGTCAGACTTATTTGTTTGTTTACACGCCATGGCCGAGAGGGCTGTGGCAAGCAGACACGCACCTGTAAAAAAGCCACACGCACGACACGTTTGTATATAGGTGTTCATCTTTCTTTTCTGCATAATATCACCTGTCATATTCTTTACACCGCTACACATTCCTCCGCACACGTAAGCAATACCCAACAGGTCACATACCCATTATTTGTTTGAGGGTACAAACGATTCATAAGTACCATTGCTGTAAAACACACGTATCTCTTTTATTTTACGCTCATCTTTGTCAATATTTATGCCCATTGTAGCCATATTGCCATTACCGCGAGAGGGGACACGCTGCTCGCGACGAGAAGAAACGATACCCGCACGAGGTTCTACTACGGCACGATTATGTACGTCAACCACATCAGGAGCCATCGCAAAGGGTGCATCAGTACTTGATACCCCTTCGACATTAGAGGTAGCAGACTCGAGCTGAACAATTTCGTTCGCTGTGCCCAATGCCCCATCCTCGTCACCAGACAGGGTATGACTTGGGGCGCCATTTACCAACATCTCGCCCTCACCAAACATCAACCAATTAACATTTATTTCGGGGAATGCAACATGCACCCCCATTACGTGTTTGTTCGTTGGATTGGTGCGCCCTGTCAGAATGCTTGACAATGATGCAGGTGAAATACCAAGACGAGCGGCAAAATCCTGTTGCGACAATTTGGCATAATCCATAATAGATCTTATGCGTTCAATCATTGTTTCGTTCATATATATAATGTGTTTAATCATTACATGGAGCGAGGTCCCGGCTTATCTGCCTCGATGTTTTAGACTTTAGCTGCACAATTAACCATTTCGGTGTCTGAAAAATTGAACAATATTGCGTCACATTTTTTATGCGTTGCAAGACACACCTCCGAGCAAGGACTCAAAGCCTGGTGGAGGAGGAGGCACAAGCACAATGACTTAGTAAGCCAACTTGTAGTCCAAAATTCAAACTTAACAAATCGGCACCCGTCATCAAGCCTTGAGGCCCGAAATGGCTTATCTAACATGGTGTGCAGAAGCGTTGGCATCACACTCGCTTCAACTAATTCATTTACAAAGATAAAAAATAAGGGTCAATTAAGCAATAGATCTGGTGCACAATCGTCAATTTACATTATATAATTCTTTATTCATATTACAATATCTACAAATTTACACCTTGATATCGTATTTTACATTATGATATTCAAAACACACTACACGCTATTTGGCAATCTAAAGTAATTCTATCGTATTTTTTCTTAACTTATTGACTTACAACAGATTTCACACAGACATACCCCCAATACAGCTGGCTATATACTATACATGCAACAAATCACTTCTATTTAATCAAGTATTTCGAAAGCATACGCGTGTTTTTATTGGTTTTCAATGCGTTACACTTAAAGTAAAGACTTGCATTTTTATAAATCTACAAAACTACTTTACATTCCAATGTTTATAGACGTATATATTTATGATTGTAACAAACGAAAAATCGAACACACCTACAAAACTGAATATTTTGCTTTGCAGTTTACATTACGAATGTTTACAAATTGCATCTACACCGATAAATACTAATTTTGGTTTAATGTAAATTATCGAGCACGAGCAAAGCCGAGGAATCCACCATATTCCCATATCCGCACCAATGGCCATTTTCGCAGTTTTGACGCAACCACAGCGAGTTGATTTCAACACAAACACTTGATTTACAATGAGTTACACACATTTTTGTCTACACAACGCATCATTCCATTTAGATTTACAGATAACGCATATTGCTATACACATATTACAAATTGTGCTATTAGTGCGTTTTTTGAGCGCCAAACGAGCCTTTTCTTTCGCTCAAATGGTCAAAATTTACATTTTCTACGCAACACGCCCGCACGCCATGCCATTAACAGGCCGTTTGAACGCCCAATTTGGCATAGTTGGGTATTTGTTTTTCTGGTGCGCAGAACCTGATTATACTCCTTCAAAAATATTGAAAAGCACCATCACCATAGCCCACTCTACACCACGTGCGCAAATCGGGCGCAATCTGGAAAATTAGGCATATTGAAAAACAGAACAATTATAGGACTCATTCCAACATCTCATGTTTCCAGCTGTCCCCGAGGCCCTACTGACAAGAAAAATCTCCCAAACTTATAGAAGTCCCCTCCCCTCTTCCCTTACCGCCAAGCACACATGCCCACGCTTTAGCAAACACGTGCCTACCCTACCCCCTGCTGCATACACACAAAACAGAGCGGCAGCCATGGAACATTTAGCCCCACAACTGCCGCCCTGACAAGCTTTTATTTCAAGAACTACTGCTTGTTAGTGTAGTATAAAATATATTAACTCCTTCATCAAGTCACCATTCGGCGTATGCGATCCTTCTGCCCCTTTCGACCGCGCATCGGTCCGTCGTATTTCGGCCAGGATTTGCATCACCTTCACTCCCGAATAGCTACGCATGGCAGGCAACACATTTTTCTCAACCTGCCACTCGGTTAAGCCAAGCCAAGTGGCAATACCTTGCTTCGTTTTGGTTGGAGCATAAAAGGCCACCATCAAATTTGCAAAATATTTGAACAGCGAAGCCAGTGTGCGCTGAATGGGATTATCCTTCTCATTTTCGTCAAAATATTTCACAATTCTGTTCACCTTTAGCACGTCCTTGCAGCCTATGGCGTCCTGCAGTTCAAAGATGTTATAATTCTTAGATATGCCGATATGCCTTTGCACCAATTCTATGCTTATCTGCTTTTCGCCCTCGGGCAGCGACAACACCAGTTTGTCAAGTTCCGAAACCATGCGGTTAAGATCAGCCCCCACATACTCGCTCATCAGTTCGGGAACCCCCGCCTGTGGCACCACCCTTTTACGCTGCAAATACGCACGAACAAATGGCGGCAACTGTGCGTCGCGCAGTTTGGCCGATTCAAACAGCACACCCTCTTTATTTATAAGGGTTGCCACCTTTGTACGGCGGTCGAGTGTTCCATTTTTATGACAAAATACGAGTATCGTACTGGGTTGAATTTTGCGCAAATAATACTCCAAATGCTCAATATGCTTCAAGTTTTGCGCCTCCTTCACCACTATCACGAGATGCTGCGCTGCCATGGGAAATGCCTGTGCTGCGGTAATGATATTATCAATATCAGCCTCAGCCCCGAAGAAAGTCATCAAGTTGAAATCACGCTCTTCAGGTTCCAGCACAGCATTAACTATGAAGTCTGCCACATGGTCAATGTAATAGCTTTCCTGCCCCATCAAGTAATAAATGGGTTTAAGGTTGCCTGCCTGCACATCGCGCACAATTCGCTCATAGGTCGGGCCTGTTGCCTTCTTCTTAAATCCGGTGTATCCTCCAGCCATTTTAAGTATGTGTTCAAAGTTATTTTATACAATCAGTAAGTGTCATTTTCACATCGAATCGACTTTTCTGCCCCATATTGGAGCACACAAAGGTAAGTAATATTTTGTTCTTAGCTAACCCGTTGGCAGAATTAGTTACCCCATCAGTCCGTTAACTTGTCAGCAAATCTGTCAACCAACTCTACCCTCTATTTTAGCACAAACACTTGCCCATATCTCAAGAAATGCCGAAATTAGCAATCGTCGTCCCCACATATAAGGAGGGCACTCTATCAACTATTCGTTGACAGTCTGTAGAAATAACGGAATAGCGGAATAGCGAGATAACGGGATAGCGGAATAACGGAAAGCGGGATAACGAATAGTCACACAAGCCCACCTTTTACCTTACAAAATATTATGCCACAACAATATGTAAGCAACAACGCATCTACGTTACCCCACTCGCGGGTTTCTGTCACCCCATTCGGCCGACGCGCTCCGATACGACTTCAATACTACTAATAATATATATATGAATATAGCCAAAGCCACTTACTGTGTGAGGAAAGTCTGCACTGTTCTCTTCGTCATACTCTTAGCTTTTTGCCTTTCATGGCCACTCGCGTCAATAGCCAAGAAACGGGCTTTGCTCATCGGCATCTCCCACTACCCACAGACAACGAGAAACAATCCATGCACCTGGACCAATATCCATGGCAGCAACGATGTGCGTCTGCTACGAGGCACACTGCAAAAGCAAGGTTTCCGCATCACTACCCTTACCAATGCCCAAGCCACCGCCTCACACATAAGACGCGCACTCAAGCGGCTCTGCCAGCAAGCAGCCAAAGGCGACATGGTAGTTATACACTTTTCAGGACACGGCCAACCATTTGAGGACCTCTCGGGCGATGAAGCCGATGGTTGGGACGAAGCCATTGTACCCTACGACGCGAAGAAATGCTACAGCCGTACATACACCGGACGATGCCACATCATTGACGACGAACTCGAGCGCTACATCAACAACCTGCGCACCACGGTTGGCCCCCGTGGTTTTGTGTACGTGGTGCTCGATGCCTGCCACATGGGAGGAGCCAGTCGCGACGAAAGCGAAGCCGACTCCGCGGCCTGTGCGCGCGGCACCAACGTGGGGTTCTCGCCCAACGGCCGCACATACATACCACGCATCGACCGCCGCGGCCACTTCACGGTTAAAGCCTCACCCCGAATGGCTGGCGTGTGCTACATAGAGTCATGCCGTGCCTACCAAACCAACACCGAGATTTACGAACAAGGGCAATACTATGGTCCGCTATCGTTCTACATTAGCCAGACCCTGCAACACACTCCCCTCACCCACAACCTGCAGTGGGTGCATAAGGTGGTAGAAGCCATGCAGCACGACAAACGACTGATTAAGCAAAATCCCGTAATTGAAACTGACCGATGAACCATACCATTAGCGACACCGACTATGTAGAACTAAGCACATTTGCTGAGGAGCAATGGCACAAGGTACTGAATTATTTAGGCCGAACGTTCAATCTGCCGCGCGAGGATTGCCAAGATGTGTTTCAAGATGCCTTCATCGTGCTTTACGACCAAATAAACGAAGGCAGACTTACTCCGCTCAAATGCTCGCTATCTACCTACTTTACAAGCATTTGCCGCTACAAGGCTTTGGAACTACTGCGCCACAACAACCGTTCGATAACGACAGACTACACCAATCTTGCCACAGACTGCGGCACCAACAGCACAACGCTTGCCCAACAAGCCAGCAAACTGGCATCATTCGACCCAACATTGGCCAACGAAAAGGAATACAAACTGACACTTGTCGAACAGATAGTCAAACGGCTGCCATCACCATGCAAAGAACTGTTATGGGGTTTCTACCGCGACGGCATGTCCATGAAGGCATTAGCACACATGCACCACTACAGCGAGGGGGCTGTAAAGGTAATAAAGCACCGGTGCTGCGAAAAGTTTAAGAAGCAATACGAAACAACCATTAACCAAACCCGATAGCCATATATGACCACACCCCATCACACGCCCACCTCACAAGCCGATTTACAATACGACCGCATAGACCGCTACCTGCAAGGCAAAATGACCGAAGCAGAGCAACACGCTTTTGCACACGACCTTGCCCACGACAAAGACCTGCGTAACAGAACAGAGGCCATGGTGCAGCTCGTAAAGGCGATGGACCAAGTAGGACGCGAAAAGGACGCACAAATAGTGCATACGCTGGAACACATGAAAAGGGATAACGTCATAAAGTTCGTGCGTGCTTTAACCCAATGCCACAAAACGGAGGGAACCAACGCCACATGCACCAACAATACTAACAGCCCCAGCAATACCAATCGCACCAACGAAATGCAAGTGCCCTTCCACCGTCCGCACAAAGGCAAATTGCGCCGCATAGCCACGCCACTTTCGGCCGTTGCCATAATGGCTGTTGCCTTCTGGGGCGGGTTGAAGTATTACAATGCACAGAGTTTGAGCCAAATGGGCAACGAATATATTGTCCTATTTTTGCCACAAACAGAGTCTGGCATAATGCGTGCCGATGTTGCCGACACCCATGCCGCCACAGAGGTAGCCAAACTTTACAACGCAGCATATACATACCAACAGTTAGACGCAAAAACAGCAGCCGCCACCCTTAGCCAATTAAAGGCATTGTGGCAAAAAGCCCAAAGCGACACCTACAACGAGTATACCAATCAAGCCCCGCTCATTGGCTGGGCTTTGGCAAATGTCTATTTAATAAATCACGACGAGCTGAATGCACTGCATACGCTTGACAAACTGATAGAGCTGACTGCACCGCAATCGCTCGTACAAACCAAAGCCATAGAACTACGCCACAAAATCAGAAACCGCAAAAAGATATTTGGCCTGTTGTAACAAACGCGTCAATCAAAACCACATGAAGATATTATCAATAATACTTGCACTGTTTGCCACATCATTTGCAGTACATGCCCAAACGTATACAAAGGCTGAACTGACCCAAGCGGCCTACAACATTCAACAAGGGCACAACGAGGGTGCCAAAATATGCCTGACATACAAAGCACAAGTAGAAGCCTCAAAAGCATGGACCGAAGAAATAAGGCAAAACTACTTATTCGCCATTCAGTCGCTGCTTGAATATTACAGCATGCAAAAGCGCTACACCGACGAGGAAGAACTGCTCAACCACGCCATAGCCTTGTACAACACACGCGACAGCATAACCAACAATCCGCAAACACGCGCACTACACACTATGCAGACACGCGTGCAGTTTGACAAGAAAAACTACGATGCCCTTATCGGTTATGCCAAGAAGGCACTCAACATGTACAATGCTGTCGGCGACCATGGCATTGACTACTGCATATTGTGTTGCAACACCAGCCTGGCGTATGTCGAGCAAGACGATGAACAACACGCCACACAGTATATTGACGAGGCATTTAACTGCCAACAAAAGCTCTCCGCCCAGTTCAACCTGTCAAAGTACATGGGCTACTACCCTATTCAAAACCAGCGCGGATATGTGTACCTAATCTTTGGCATGTACGAAAAGGCCATTGAATGCTTTAAGGACATTGTAGACAACGCCTCGCCCGACACTTTGGCTTCGGTCTATTATCTGGCAGCCAACAATCTGTCAACCTGCTATTTCATAATGAACCAACTCGACAAAGCCATTCCCCTGCTTGAGACCGTTAAAAAAGCCACGCCCACCCTGGCCTACACCGTAAGCCAAAACCTGTCCGTGGACTATGCACTGACGGGAAACGATAAAAAGGCACTCGAAAATCTCAGACAATTTAATGCCGAAGGCTATGAACAGGCACTTGCCATTATTTCAAAGTTCTCTGAAATAGACCGCGAGGCCATGCTGAAGAAGCTGTCGCAGGAGATGTCCGATTGCAACAATTTTGTGGTCAGATATGTGCCGCAGGCTGCGGTAGAGGCGTTCGACATCAATCTGCTCATGCGCTCTGCTTCACTGTCGGTAAACCGTATGGTTAAAGACTTTGCCAACAAAAGCAGCAAATGCAACGAGCTGGCACACCTCAGGCAGATGCTTGCCAAAGGACACATTTCGACTGCGCAATACGACTCCATTCACCATGCTATCATTGATATAGAACAGAACTTGCTGCGTGCCGACAATCAATTTGAGCTGACACTGAAAGCACAAACCGCCACATACGAAAGCACCAAACAGATGCTGAAGGCCGACGAGGCATACGTGCTTTATTGCAATTTGCCAACATTTGATGTTGAGGACGGCGAGCTGGCAAAAACGCTCCACTATGCTGCCTATATTGTACGTTCCCAACAAAATGATGGCCCAACCATGGTAGACTTGGGGCTACTTGAGAACATCGACAGTCTGTTTTTTACCGCCACGCCCACAGCAGAGTATGCTGCCGAAACTTATGCCGCCGGCAATGCGCAGCTTTTATACGACAAATTGTGGGCTCCGCTTATGCCACACCTAAAGGGGGCCAAGCGCGTTTACTACTCCACCACGGGCAATTTAGCCACGCTCAACTTCGATGCACTCATGCAGCACAACAACAAGCGGTTAGGCGATGTAACAGAACTCACACTGCTTTCATCTCCGCTTAAAATAAAAAGTGCCACCAACGTCACCCCCATCAAGAATGTTGTGGCCATGGGCTGCCCCGACTACGACATGACGCCCCAGCAAATGGTCAAAGCTACCTCTCCCCACCATGTCATTCAACACGAGGACATCAGCAGCAAATTGGCTATGCGAGGCGACGACACACGCGGAAACTGGCACACCATTCCTGCCACACGCAACGAAGTGGCCAACATTGCGACCATAGTCCGGGCCCATGGCGCCAAAGTTTGCACATTTACCGACGTCCAAGCCACCGAGGAGGCTTTCAAAGCCCTGGACGGGCATGCACCTGACGCACTGCACTTTGCCACGCACGGATTTGCCATAAGCACCATGCAGCAATACGACAATTCGCCATTTGCACAATCGCGCACGGCATTTACGCCCAATGGCAACTATATGATGTGGAGCGGCCTTGTGCTTGCCGGTGGCAATAATGCCTGGCAGTGCAAGCCTTTGCCAAAGGGGGTGGAAGATGGCATACTGACAGCAGACGAAATTTCGCGTCTCGACCTGTCGCACACCCGGCTCGTGGTTCTCTCAGCCTGCGAAACGGCACGCGGCCACATTGACAACACCGATGGCGTGTGGGGACTGCAACGGGCATTCAAGCAAGCCGGTGCCGGCACCATTGTCATGACGCTTTGGAAGGTATCAGACGAAACAACGTGTATGTTCATGACCGAATTTTACCGTCAGCTTGCCAATGGCCTCAACACACGTCAAGCACTTAAACGCGCCCGCACCTACCTCATTGAGCAAGGAGCTACCGACCCCTATTATTGGGCAGCATTTGTAGCAATGGACTAAGAGCTAACTGTATATACAGAAAATCCGCGATGCCTAAAGTTCGGCATCGCGGATTTTCTGTATTGTGTATATTAAACTATTGTTGTCTGGTAAAACATAAACGCGTGAACGGGCTCAAGCACCAAACGCTACCAAGCCCCAAACGCTATCATTAAGCGCTATCACCAAACGCTAACTCTAATGGGGGCGACGCGTCTCGCGTCGGGATAGAGATAGGAGGAAAATACGAACTCTGCTAAATAATGGCTGCATCTTTTCCCGACGCGAGACGCGTCGCCCCCATTAGAGTTAGCGCTTAGTGGTTGCGCTTGATGCTTGAGTCCGTTGCCTGTTTACGTTCTACCAGACGCCAATAATTAAAATACCTGCGTCAATTCAGACGTTCCGATTATCATTACATTTTGGCTCAATCGCCCTCGTAATGCCAATCTTCGCGTTCTGTCTTTCTCTTTTTTTCCCATTGCGGTCTTGTCCTTATCAGTATTCTTCACCTTCAGACGCCACAAGTGGGTGTTCTTCTTTTCGTAAGTATTATAGAATACACGCGGTGAAATCTTTGTCCTAAAGGTCCACTTTCCAGTGGCATACCCTCCAAAAGAGTCTTTGTGCAGGCAGTCTTCGTATTCGTACTTCTTCGACAATGCGTTCTCCGAATAGTTGGTAATACCTGCAAGCCAGAATTTATGGTTCCAGCGTATCAATTCCTTGCAGTCGGGTGTATAGCTGTAAGCAATAAGATTCTCTACAACAAGCGGCGAATTCGTTTCGTGAAATTTTACAGGTGCAGACTGTTTTTTAGGGAACATGTCGAAATTGCAATCAGCAAACAAACCATTGTTTATTGCATACTTGCATTGTAAGCTCTTAGTAGTATGGGGAGGAATGCACACCACCTTGGGGCTGCGCACACGTTTAGCGCCCACTTGCACCTCTTCGTCTCTGTAATAATCATTCGAATAGCCGTTTGTTATCACAAAGCACTCTGGCAGATACACGTAAATGTTGCGTTCGGTGTTATTCGTAATGTCAGAATTGAGGTTACCACCTTCACCCCACAAATCGTACTCTACACGGCAGTCGGCATTGGCACCCGAGAATGGTTGATCGGTGTTATTTTCCGTGCCAGGTTCCACCCACGACTGATCGGCCTGCATATTGCAGACTTGATAGTACCATTCTGACGATTTTGAACATGAACTCATGCCAAGGACCAGCATCAGTACGAGCCCAGAATTTTGTAGCAACTTTTTCATAATAAATATAGTTTTAATAATGATGTTCTTCTCTTTATGCCGGAAAGCGTCAAAAGGCTAACAACCTCGATAATATTTTTTAGACAACATGGCCACATATATAGCGGCGGAGCTAAATATCATGCACAAAAATACACAAAGAAACTAAGAAAGTGCTTGTCAAGGTGTTCAAAAATCTAATTTATCTCTTTTGGCGGCAGACATCGGCAAACATCATCAAACATCAACATGGTGCACAACATTATATGCAAGCAAGCCGCTTGCTATCACAATATAATTGTAATTTTGCCTTTCCATTAAACGTCTCTTATTATAATCATGCAATCACTCAACCTGCCCGCCTACGAGGTGAAACTCAGCAACCGCAACGGGCAACCTGCCATATATGATTTTTTGCGTCACTGCTACTTGCGGCTCACGCCCGAGGAGTGGGTGCGGCAGCACTTTACGCATTACCTGGTGGAGCATAAGGGCTACCCGGCCGCATTGTTGGCCAACGAGGTGACCATCAACGTGGGGGGCGTGGCACGCCGCTGCGACAGTGTGCTATACCACCGCACGGGGGGAGTGCCTCGCGTTATAATTGAATATAAAGCGCCACACATTGCCATCACGCAGCACGTATTTCAGCAAATATATGCTTACAACAGTGTGTTAAGGGCTGACTATTTGATTGTGAGCAATGGCATCAAACACTATTGTTGCCATGTTAACTATCAAAGCATGAAAGTGGAATACTTGCAAGATATTCCCGATTACACTGATTTGGCATGATCGCCGTCCGGTTAAGTGTTACCCGACATATAAATATCTGCCTTGAACGCGTAAGCGGCCAAACTAACGCACCCGTAACAAACACCCTGCACACCCCTCACAGCACTTTTTTGGCAAACTGTCTGCACTCTGCACTTTTGTCTACACTCATACTGATTATCAATGAGTTACGGTGTGTAGACAAACTTGTTTTTTGTATGCACTACCGTCTGCACGCTGCACTTTTTATCTACACTGTCTGCACTATCTGCACAAGCTTACATACGCAAGCATCACACTGGTCGTGCCAACAGGGTTTTGCGGCATAGGGAGGGCGTTAAACTTGTCGGAGCAATCGAATATCCGCCCTCCCTATGCCCGATCGATGCTCCCCTAATGCTGCAAGTGCACACAGCCACCTGCTATGAGTGTAGGTAACAGTGCAGACAAAATTTCGCTTTGTCTACACGCCGTAACTCATTGATAATCAGTATGAGTGTAGACAAAAGTGCAGAGTGCAGACAAAATGCGGAAAATGATTTACCGGGCAGTAATAACTGGAGATAGGCTGTTAGGTGAAACGTAAACAGGCGAATGGACTCTATCACCAAACGCTGCACTAAACGCTATACCAAACGCAAGCACTAATGGGGGCGACGCGTCCCGCGTCGGACATTAAGGCAAAGGTTCACAGCCTATAATTAGTACTGTCTGTGAACCTTTATTTAGTGTATGAACATTGTTTTTCCCGACGCGAGACGCGTCGCCCCCATTAGAGGTAGCGTTTGATGGTAGCGTTTAGTGGTAGCGTTTGGCGCTTGAGTTTAGTGCTTGAGTTTAGTGCTTGCGCTTAGGACTTGAGTCCGTTCGCCTGTTTACGTTTCACCGGACTGCAATACTCTTATATAAAACTATACGACCTACACGGGAAGCTTACAACACACTAAAGGCTTGAAGCCCCTCCTCATGAAGGAGTAGGTTTTCAAGCCTTTAGTGTGTTGCAATATGTTTTAAGCAGATGTTCAAATATTGAATTGCTTGCCCTGGCGGCCGTTGTCGTAGCCCTTGGCATATCCTTCGCGGTAGCCGCGCACGTAATTTTGCTGCTCTGGCTTGGTGGCAAAGTTGTTGGTCTCATCGTAGGTGGCATGGTCGGCCTTGGCAGCACCATCGTCACAACCGGCTGCATAGCCGTCGTCGTAACCAGCCTCGTAGGGGCTGCGGGTGTCGCGCCCCAAAATGGTGTCGGGCAACTGTGTGGGCTGCACCGTGTCGGAGGTTTGCGGCATGACCTCGGGGGCTATGGTGGTGTCGGGCACAGCTACTTGGTGTGCGGTGTCGGAGGCGCCTGAAGGCACGAGGAGCTTTTGCTCACCCGACGAATGTTTCATATAAATAATGCCAATCACTACGAGCAGGCAAAACAATACAATGGATACCGCGCGCCAGCGGTTGGGCGATTGGGGATATTTGTTGTAATTCATTTTCGATTATATGTTTGTGTTCGATCTGTATTAAAGTTCTGCATAACTCATCACGCACCAAGTATGGGACGCTTGCGGCTGGCGTCCATGCGCAGGAATATGAAGAGCATGAGCGTGAAGCCCCACAATGATGAGCCGCCGTAACTGAAGAAAGGCAATGGTATGCCAATAACTGGCGTGACACCCATAACCATACCTACATTGATGAACACATGAAATAATAGTATGCTGGTGACAGAATAGCCGTAGACACGGGCAAAGGTTGTAACTTGCCGCTCACTGAGATATATCAGTCGCAATATCATGCACAAAAAGAGCAGGAGCACACCGGCAGAGCCTAAGAAACCTTGTTCCTCGCCCACAGTGCAGAAGATGAAGTCGGTGTCTTGCTCGGGCACATACTTGAGTTTGGTTTGTGTACCATTCATAAAGCCCTTGCCTTCGAGTCCGCCCGAGCCTATGGCTATTTTGCTCTGGTTTACGTTGTAGCCTGCATCACGGTTGTCCTCGTTCATGCCAAGCAACACTTGTATACGCACGCGCTGGTGAGGCTCAAGCACATTGTTGAGGGCAAAGTCTGCAGTGTAGAGAAAGGCTGTGCTGCCCAGTGTGAATACGGCTATGAGCAGACAGGTGTTGACACGCTGACCTAACGACTGCCATGCCAAATAGCCGGCCATGAAGATGCACAGGGCGAGCAACACCCACGATATGTCGAAGGGGATTATAAACTCCGACACGAGTAGTGACAATATTATGGCACCCGCACCCACCAGAGTGAATAGGTGGGCTGACTTGTTGCGGGGGACGTAAACGTGCAACATGCCTATGGTGAACAGCCATATCAGGGTGAGCACAACGAACTCGCCTACCGACGAGAGTGTGCCAGGCAGCTCGGTGGTGCCAAAGCGTATGCCTACAACGAAATAGACTACAGCGGCAACAGCTATAAAGAGTATGCTGCCGGGCATGCCCTCGCGGTAGAACATAAGGAAGAAAGCCAGGTAGACCAGTGCCGACCCCGTTTCGCGCTGCAAGACAATAAGCACCATGGGCAGCAGCACGAGGCCTGCGGCCTTGAAGAAGTTGCGCATCTTGTCGAGGGTGAAGCCATACTCATCAATAAGTTTGGCCACCGCCAAGGCCGTGGCGCACTTGGCAAACTCGGCTGGCTGTATGTTGCAAAAGCCCAAACTCACCCACGAGCGCGAGCCTTTGATGTCCTTGGCTATGAATGGCGTGACGAGCAGCACGAGCATCATGAGCCAATAAAAGAAACCGGCCAAGGTGTCGTAATAGCGGTCGGACGTCATCATGATGACGAAGCCCAAGGCTAACGCGCAGGCTATCCACACGAGCTGCTTGCCGGTGCGTGTGCTCCACTCAAAGAAGTTGGTGTCGCCCAACTCGTGACTGGCTCCGCAAATGCTGAACCAACCGCACACCAAGAGTATGAGGTAGAGTGAGAGCACAACCCAGTCGATGTTGAAGAGCGGGTATTTTTCGTTTTCGTTTAACATAAGAGAAGTGTTTCAGCTAATGCCAAGCATGGGGTCAATCACCATACTTTATGTGCATGTTTTGAAAATGTTGTGCTTTAATTTCAGACGACTTTGACAAGTGGCCATTGAGGTATTGCTCCATAATGAGGGCGCCTATTGGCACACCATACACATTGCCAAAACCACCATTCTCAACATATACCGAAACGGCAATGCGAGGGTTCGACATCGGGGCAAAACCCATAAACACGGAGTGGTCGTGACCACGGTTTTGCGCCGTACCAGTCTTGCCGCACACTTCGTATCCCGGTAAATTGGCGGCGCGACATGTGCCGTCGAGCACAGCCTTGCGCATGCCCGCCACACAGTATTCGTACCACCTGCGGTCGACGCCTGTGTAATGCTTTGTACGGTAAATGGGGTCGATGCTGCCATTTTGTATGGCGTGCACCACATGGGGGGTGTAGAAGTAACCGCGGTTGGCTACGGTGGCTGCCAAATTGCATATTTGCAACGGAGTGGCCGTTACCTCGCCCTGCCCTATGGCTATGGATATGACGGTGAGGCCGTTCCATGAGCCTTTGTATGACTTGTCGTAATACTGTGCATTAGGTATCATACCACGCTTTTCGCCAGGTAGGTCGATGCCAAGTTTGTAGCCATAGCCCATGCGCACCATGTAATCTTTCCACACGGTCATGGCCTTTTGCACAGACCCGTATTTGCGCTTGTTGCTGAGCAAGCGGAAGAGGTTCCAACAGAAGTAGGAGTTGCACGATGTACCGATGGCCGGCACAAGATTGATGGGAGAGGCATGTCCGTGGCAGCCTACGTGCAAGCCCTTGTAGTTAAATCCGTGGTGGCAGGGAAATGCTATATGGGTGTCGATGGACCCCTCTTGCAGTCCGGTGAGTGCTTGTGTAATTTTGAATGTAGAACCTGGCGGATAGGTACCCATTATGGCACGGTTGAGCAAGGGGCGCTTGGGGTCTTTTTCGAGCAGCATGTGGTTTTTGCCACGGTCGCGGCCTATCATTGTGCGTGGGTCGTAGGTGGGGGCTGATGCCATGCAAAGCACCTCGCCGGTGGAAGGCTCAATGGCTACGATGGCGCCTTTTTTCCCCTCGAGCAATCGCTCGGCAAGGGTTTGCAGGTCCTTGTCTATGCCAAGGGTGATATTTTTGCCGGGTTGTGCCTTTTTGTCGTATTTGCCATTTTGGTAATGGCCTTGTGTGCGGCCGTGTACGTCGCGCAACATGATGCGCATGCCTTTTTCGCCACGCAGCTGCGTTTCGTATGCACGCTCCACACCGAGTTTGCCTATGTAGTCGCCCGAGGCGTAGTATTTGGTAGAGTCTTTTTCAAGCTCACGCTCGCTGATTTCGCCCACATCGCCAAGCAGATGGGCGCCTATGTTGCTGGTGTACTGCCGGGTTGTACGTTTCTCGACACTGAAACCCTTGAAGCGGAACAGCTTTTCGCGGAAGAGCGAAAATTCCTGAGCGGGAATTTGGGCCATGAACAACTGTGGGGTGTAGCGCGAGTAGCCAGGATTTTTGGCCGGGTCTTTAATGTCGGCCATGCGTTTGATGTAGTACTCCTTGGTGATGCCTATTGTCTGGCAAAAGTCGAGTGTGTCGACGCCCCGTTGGTCGTTCATCACAACCATTATGTTATACGATGGTTCGTTGTAGACGAGCAACCGGCCCTTGCGGTCGAGTATCAGTCCGCGCGAGGGGTATTGTATGTCCTTGCGGAAGGCGTTGGAGTCGGCATTCTTTTTGTAATCGTCACTCCACAACTGTAGTGTGAAGAGCCTGATCATGTAAATAAGGATTATGCCTATGGCCACGCCTCCGATGACGAACTTGCGTATTTCGAAGTTATTGGAGGTTTTCATTATGCATTTGGTGTAAGTAGGTGTTCAAATTTATTTTATACAATCAGCAGGTGTCATTTTCACATTGAAAGCACGTTCTCGAGGCGCATCTATCTCCTTCGTCCTCGGTCACATAGCCCGCTATGTTCCCTCACACGAAGGAGATATCTGCGTCCCGATAACGCACTTTCAATGTAAAAATAATTTTGAACACCTACTTAGCAAAATGGATTTAGAGGACTGAACTTTGCAATGCTTGCACATGGCACTCCAACCATCTAAACCCACTCTCAATATAATGTACTATTTTGTTCGTATCAGCTCCATAGCCACAATGAATAATGTGGTCAAAAGCGTGCTACCTGCAATGTTGATGAGCAATATCTGCCAATCGAAGAAGGAGAAGGCCTCGAGCACAAAGAAGGCTACGCAGTAAATCAGTACACTGAAGAACACGTATTTCATAAATGAACTCCACTCCATAATTTTATGCGATGGCACAAAGCTGTCGTTATCATCTTTGGGTGCAAAGGCCTTGAGCAACCATGGCGTTACCAACCCCGAAAGGCACAGGGCACCAGCTGCCATGCCTGGGGTGTTGGTAAAGAGGTCGACACTCAGGCCAAGCAAAAAGCCTAAAAGCACATACAGCCAACGCGGTGTGACGCTTGGCAAAATGAGCAGAAAGTAAATGTATGGCATAGGGGTGGCATAGCCAAATATGTGTACATGGTTGAACACTAATGCTTGCAACAACAATAGCATGACGAACCACACTATGCGCGATATAAAGGTTTGAAACACAGTTACGTATGTTTTAAGTTTTTGTTGATGATATGTGGAGAGGGCCTCGAAGCACTTTCGCTGCTCTGATATGACTACTTGCCGGCTTGCGCAGCATCGTCAACCTGTAAAGCATGCACCTGTAAGGTGTCTATTTCGGCCTTGTAGGGGGTTGTCACAACCAACACATCGCGCAAGTTGGCAAAGTTTGTGCCGAGTGTTACGTCTAATCGGTATGACTGCCCGTCGGCAGAGTTGCTTATGGCACGCACTCTGCCCACAAATATGCCCGGCGGGAATACAGCTGAGTAACCACTCGTCTCGACGGCCTGCCCTACTTTGACCTTGGCATAACGGGGCACATCGTCAAGATAAGCACTTAGCATGCTTGAGCCGTCCCACTGCAAGTAGCCAAAATAGTTCTGGCCACGCACACGGCAACTGATGCTCGACTTGCGGTTGGTGACGGGTATCACCAGCGAATGGTGCGGCCCCGTAAGGTAAACTATACCTACTACGCCACCACCACCAACAACTCCCATTTCGGGTCGTACGCCATCGAGTGTGCCACGGTCTATCACAATATAGTTGTTGGTGCGCTCGGCACTGTTCGACACCACGGTGGCTGGCATCAGGTTGTAGCCCGCAAGTTTGTCGCGCATCAACTTCTCGGTCAGTGTCGTGTCCTTTGTAACTGTTATCAAAGCCTGGCGCAAATTGTCGGTTTCACGCTGAAGGGCTATGTTTTGCGCTGTAAGCTGGCTGTTGACTTCCCTGAGTTGGAAGAAACTTACCATGTCGGTATAAGCCCCGTTGATGCGGCTCACCACCGAATTGGCTGCGCTGAACCATACACTGCCCTGATAGCTGTTGAACTTGAACAATAATGTAAGGCTTGCTGCCTCAAGCACGATAAACAGCAGATAGAAATTGTATTTCCCAACAAAGTCGACCAAACCGCCCTTGCCGTTACTTTCACTCATATAATTTATTATAGATATAAACAAGTGCCTTTTTCCCAAAAAGAGAGGGGGCACTCACTTAATGAAGTTGTAGAAATGAGACAGAACAAGTTGGCGCGTAACCTTGTGCCCGCAAGGGGTGCAAGCACGCATGCTATGCCGTCATAAAACGCGGGCCTCACCCACTCGGCTACCCCCTCCCCTTGGAGATGGGGACCGAGAGGGTGAGGCCACTCGTCCTTTTATTATATAATTATGCATCAGCATAGCTACACCGCATGCGCTGCAGCATTACTGCCGTCTTGTTTTCATTAACGCATCAGGAATGTAAAGTTCTCCACATTCTTCAATGCAATGCCTGTGCCCTTGGCCACACAGAGCAAGGGGTCTTCTGCCACATGGAACGGAATGTTAATCTTATCGCTCAAGCGCTTGTCCAAGCCACGAAGCAAGGCACCACCACCAGTCAGATAGATACCATTCTTAACAATGTCGGCATAGAGTTCGGGCGGTGTGTTGGCCAATGCGTTTACAACGGCCTGCTCTATCTTGGCAATAGAAGTTTCGAGGCAGTGTGCTATTTCCTGATAGCATACGGGCACCTCCATCGGCATGGTTGTAATACGGTTTGGGCCATGTATCAAATAATCCTTTGGCGGATTTGGCAGGTCGGTCAAAGCTGCGCCTACATTTATTTTGATACGCTCAGCCATACGTTCGCTCACACGCACATTGTGCTGACGGCTCATGTACTCTTGAATATCGCTGGTAAAGTCGTCACCAGCCATTTTGATAGAGTTGTTCGACACAATGCCGCCTAACGATATGACAGCGATTTCGGTGGTACCGCCACCTATGTCGACAATCATGTTGCCCTCAGGCGCATTGACGTCAATGCCTATACCTATAGCAGCGGCCATAGGTTCGTAGAGCAAAAATACGTCGCGACCACCAGCATGCTCGGCAGAGTCGCGCACAGCACGCAATTCTACCTCGGTCGAACCACTCGGCACACCAATAACCATGCGCAACGAGGGAGAGAACAGGCGCTTGCCTGAATGTACCTTTTTGATGAGGCCGCGCATCATCTGCTCGCAAGCATTAAAGTCGGCTATCACACCATCGCGGAGCGGACGGATTACGCGTATCTTATTGTTTGTCTTTTCATACATGCGCTTGGCTTCCTCGCCCACAGCAATCATTTTTTCGCTGTGTGTGTCGAGTGCCACGACCGAAGGCTCGTTTACGGCTATTTCACCATCTGAAATAATGATGGTGTTAGCAGTACCAAGGTCGATGGCCAACTCCTGCGTGAAAGAAAAGAACTTTGAAAATATACCCATGTGTCCTATTATTTTTCAAACCAATTATGGATTGCGGTATCGTAATGGCTGCTCACGCCGAAAGCGCGTGTTGCGAACCAACGACGGTCTTCGAGAGTGGTTTGTGCACCGTTTTTGCTGATAATGTCCAGCAATGGCTTATACTCGGCCTTTGAAGGCACAATCACCACGTCCTTGAAATTCTTGGCACCTGCACGAATGAGTGAAATACCACCTATATCAATCTTTTCGATGATGTCAGCCTCGCTTGCACCGCTTGCAACAGTTTGCTCAAACGGATAGAGGTCTACTATCACGAGGTCTATTTCAGGTATTTCGTATTGTGCCATCTGCTGCTTGTCCTCATCAAGTTCGCGACGACCCAAAATGCCACCGAAGATTTTGGGATGGAGTGTCTTTACACGGCCGCCCAAAATTGAGGGATAAGTTGTAACTTCTTCAACCTTTTGGCAAGGGTAGCCCAAAGATTCAATAAATTGTTGTGTACCACCTGTTGAAAGGAATTGCACACCTTCTTCGTGCAGTTTGGCAAGCAGCGCTTCCAAACCATCTTTGTGGAACACTGACACCAGAGCTGTCTTGATTTTCTTTGTAGAGGACATATTGCTTGTTTTATGAGTTATCAAAATACGTTTTATAGCTGCACACGCATCAAAACGTCCTAAATGGACATGCTAAAATGCCTGATATGCAGCATATCGGTTACAAAATTACTGCTTTTTTATGGGGCGGACCAAGTTTTGAAGTATAAAAAACACCACAAGTCTTTATTTATCACTCATAATGCACATTTGTCATTACAATACAGCGGTGCGGGGAGTGTTGCGAAGGTTGTTGCGGGAAGCCCCCTTCTGCCCTGCTTTTGTATCTGCACCAATTACTTTTTGCCTTGTGGCGCATGTCACACACGCCACTCATAGGTGTCGTAACACACGCCACGCCCTCCAAAGCCTTCTTTTTGATAAATGAGCGATTCGTTGAGTGTGCTGGCATCACCTTCAGTCGATTTGCCAAAGTCAAATATGGGATAGTTGGCATAATCCTTGTTCAGTATGCAGTCAAACAGGGCATCAACCGCACCAAGATGCTTCCCCTCTGATGTTGAGGATATATATTGCGTATGCAGCACCTTGCCTGTCAAGTACAACACGGTGCCGCCTATCACTCTGCCGTCTAACTGCGCGGTATAAAGTTGTATGTTATCGGGAAAACGCGATTTGAGCAGAAGCATCTCGTCAAGCGTATGCACCGGACGTACACCATAACGTGCTTGCAAATTACCCTGCAGTATTTGCCAGAAGGCTGCATAATCGTCACTCTGCTGTATGGTCACACCATTTTTACGACATCTTGTTATGCCATACTTTCGCCCATGATGCCACTTTGGCTTATTGCTCATAATGATGCTTGATGAGATGTCTCGACCCACGAGCTGGGCATTACATGTCTTGAATATAGCATAGAGGTCCTCTTCAGCTGGCACATGGTGGTATATCCATGGTATAGCCTTGTAGCGCACCTTGCCAATACCCGTACCGCGCAAGTAGGCGTTGAGTTCTTCAAACAAAGCAAGCACCTCTGAGGCAGTGGATTTGTTCGTCGTCACCAACCCGCCATACGTCAAACCGCCATGTGAGCACAAACAATCGCCACATCGGTTGGCGGGCAAAATGGCATACAACTTGTCCTTGGCATAAAACATCAGCGAGTTGTCGTCGAACCGGTCATGGTGATAGTCCATATAATTGCGGTCGAACAAGAATGTACCATTTTTCGACTCCGCCACAAAGGCATTCCAAGCATCCTTGTCGGCTGCGGTATATTTATGTATTTCAAACAATGACATCACTTATTTATATAAAACACACATGGCGGAGTTAATGCCTGACATCAATTCCGCCATGTGTTCACATTATGAAACTTTATTGAAGCGAATATCCCACTATCTGAACGAGTCTGTCAACAGTTTTATCTCGATACTTGGCGATATGCGTTCATACAATATGTTGTACACCGCATCAAGTATCGGCATATTGACATGATAGTGGCGATTTACGTCTTTCATACATTTGGTACCATAGTACCCCTCAGCAATCATTTCCATTTCAATTTGTGCCGACTTCACGCTGTATCCCTTGCCTATCATGGTGCCAAACACGCGGTTACGCGAGAAGTTTGAATACCCCGTAACCAACAAGTCGCCCAAATAGACACTGTCATACACACAGCGGTCTATGGGATATACTGCACGCAGGAAACGGTTCATCTCCTGCACGGCATTCGACATCAACACGCTCTGGAAATTGTCGCCATACTTCAGTCCGTTGCAAATGCCTGCCGCTATGGCATACACATTTTTCAACACCGAGGCATATTCTATGCCTATAACGTCGGAAGATGTTTTGGTCTTGACATATCCCGAGGCCAATGTCTCGGCAAAGGCGCGCGCCTTGTTGTTGTCGGCACACCCTACGGTCAGATACGTCAAACGTCCCAGCGCCACTTCCTCTGCATGACTCGGACCGCCAAGCACAGCCAAATTTTCATCGGGTACATTATATACCACCCTGAAGAACTCGGAACATACCAAATTTTCGTCTGGCACAATACCCTTGATGGCAGTAATGATAAACTTGTCGTGCAGCTTTACCTTAAGTTTCTTCAAATGATTTTTAAGATACGGCGATGGCGTAACAAAAACCAACGTGCGGCATGAGCGCACTATTTCATTTATATCGGTTGAGAAGGTAATACGCCGAGGGTCGAAATGCACACTCGTCAAATACGAAGGATTATGCTCCATACGTATAAAGTCGTCTATGGCATCTTGCCGGCGTACATACCAATGCAGATGCTCAACTTTTTCGAGGAGCATCTTTGCAATGGCCGTGGCCCAACTGCCACTACCCATAACGGCTATGTTACCTAAATCATACACAATAGAAAGAACTTATGCTTGTTAGCAAAACTATTTGGAAGGATTACAGGTGACTACTCTGATATTCAACCCACGATCAAGTATTTTGTATGTTAAATATCAGAAATATATGAACCACCCTTAAACGTTCCAGGCTTCGATATCCTGCACGCTTGGTTTGGTTATATCAAGTTTATACTTCTTGATTACCTCGCCAATCTGCTGCTGTATTTTCTGAGCCTTCACATCTTTCAAGTCGCTCACAAGGTAGTAACCCACCTTTTGCAACACTGGCACAAGCTCTTCGGCTATACCTGCAGCCACATACTTGTCGGCCTTGTCGCGCGGCGCCTTCTTTTCAGGACGCATCTGCGGGAAGAAGAGCACTTCCTGAATTTGTGTCTGGCCAGTCATAAGCATAACCAATCGGTCTATGCCGATGCCGATACCCGATGTGGGCGGCATGCCATACTGCAGTGCGCGCAAGAAGTCTTGGTCAATGAACATTGCTTCGTCGTCACCCTTTTCAGAGAGACGCAACTGATCTTGGAAACGCTCCTCCTGGTCTATCGGGTCGTTGAGCTCCGAGTAGGCATTTGCCAGCTCCTTACCATTAACCATCAATTCAAAGCGCTCGGTAAGTGCCGGATTGTCACGGTGCTTCTTTGTTAGCGGCGACATCTCGATAGGATAATCCGTAATGAAGGTTGGCTGGATATAAGTGCCCTCGCAGAACTCGCCGAACATCTCGTCAATGAGTTTGCCCTTGCCCATGGTGTCGTCAATTTCCATGTTGAGTTTCTTGCAAATCTCGCGGATTTCGTCTTCGCTCTTACCATTAAGGTCGTAGCCAGTCTTTTCCTTGATAGCCTCGAGTATGGGCAGACGGCGGAACGGTGCTTTGAAACTGATAGTCTTGCCGTCAATCACGCTTTCGGGTTTGCCATTTACAGCCACACAGATGCGTTCCAGCAGTTTTTCGGTAAACGACATCATCCAGTTGTAATCCTTGTACTGCACATAAAGTTCCATACAAGTAAATTCCGGATTGTGGTTGCGGTCCATACCCTCATTGCGGAAGTTCTTGCCAATTTCGTACACGCCCTCAAATCCGCCTACAATCAAGCGTTTCAGATAGAGTTCGGTAGCGATACGCAGATACAAGTCCACGTCAAGCGAGTTGTGATGCGTAATAAACGGACGCGCGCTTGCACCACCAGGAATTGGCTGCAATATAGGTGTTTCAACCTCAGTATAACCAGCCTCGTCAAAGTACTCGCGCATGGTCTTGATCACCTGCGTACGTTTCATAAAGATGTCCTTCACGCCCGGATTTACCAACAAGTCAACATAGCGCTGACGATAGCGCAATTCGGGGTCGTTAAAGGCGTCATACGTCACGCCGTCCTTTTCTTTTACCACAGGCAGCGGTTTCAGGCTCTTCGACAGGAGTACCAATTCCTGCGCATGTACAGATATCTCACCAGTCTGTGTGCGGAACACAAAACCTTTCACACCTATGAAGTCGCCCAAGTCGAGCAATTTCTTAAACACGGCGTTGTAAAGCGTCTTATCCTCGCCCGGACACACATCATCACGTGTCACATACACCTGAATGCGTCCTTTAGAGTCCATCAACTCGGCAAAACTGGCCTTACCCATCACACGACGGCCCATCAGACGGCCTGCTATGCAAACCTCACGCTTCTCTTCTTCGTTAAAGTTCGCTTTGATGTCGTCACTATAAGCAGTCACCTTATATTCGGCTGCGGGATAAGGGTTTATACCCATCTTGCGCAATTCGTCAAGCGAATTACGACGCTGTATTTCTTGTTCGCTAAGATCTAAAACGTTCATTCAGTTATATTTTTGTTATTTTGGTGCAAAGTTAGTGCAAGGTGAGCGAAGTGCAAAACGAAAGTCTTAAAACTTTCGTTTTCAATTCCGAACCGCAGCCTAACTTGGGCGTCAGCCAAAGTGCAAGGTGAGCGAAGTGCAAAACGAAAGTCTTAAAACTTTCGTTTTCAATTCCGAACCGCAGCCTAACTTGGGCGTCAGCCAAAGTGCAAGGTGAGCGAAGTGCAAAACGAAAGTCTTAAAACTTTCGTTTGCTCCTCCTTGGCACAAACCAAAAACAAAGCGACCTTTGGCAAAACGCAATACATTTGCCAAAGGTCGCTCTATACACATGGGGCAAAACCTAAGTAGCCCGGCAAGCCTTTACTGCTTGACAAACTTAAAGTTCTTGAAGTACACTTCTTGGTCAGCGCCACTCACGTTGGTGATACGGAGTTTCGATGCCTGCATGCCGCCCAGTTCGTTACCCGTGTGTATAACAGGGTCATTGTCACGATAGTGCAGCAAGCTTACTTCCTTCCACACGCCATTGTCATACAGTTCGAGCTTGAAATTCTTGGCCACACCTGGCACGCCCAAATTAAATTCCATGCCGGCGAAGGTGACATTGCGGTCGCTCTCAATAGTGAATGATGCACCCTTGGCCCATTTTATCACCTCGAGCGAGGGAGCCACCGTCACATCGTTGCCGCGCACACTTACGGGGAGCAAGGCCAACTGTGGCACAGTAGACTCTATCTTGTAAGGATTATACTCTGCCTCGCAAACAAACGAAGTGCCATTCTCTTTGTTATAAGCCTCTACCGTTTGTGTAAACAACTTGTTGAGCGTGGGGAGCAGCACCTTGGTTGCCACCTTGATGCCGGGCTGCAACGCATGACGCACATCTGAGTTTTCGAGCTCATACATCTGCACCTGCAAGGCACGCGCCTGCTTGTAAGCCTGTTCAAAGCTTGGGAAGGCATTGGGGGACTTACGGTTGCCAGCCATGGCACAAACGGCCACACCATAGTCTGCCACATTTTTACCCTGCAACAGCCATGGGCGCAATTCACGTCTCAACTCCGGATTGCTGTTGTCGGCCAGCAACACGTCAACAGCCATGCGCAATTCGTAGCACTTGCCGAGCAAGCTCTGCACGCCTTTAAGGTCGCCACTAAGTGCGGCATCTGCCACAGGCTTGAGTTCATCACCCTCCTCGCGGCGGAAACCATGACCATTAGGTCCAAGGTCTTTATTATAGAGTGCAAAGGTGCGCAATGCCTCGTAGTTGTCGGGCAACACAGCCTTCAAACCTTTCTCCCAGTCGGCCTTATAATCGTAGGCCTTCATGTTCCAAGTGTAATCGGCAATGCCGTAAAGCGATATTTTCGAAGCCTCAGCATGTTCCATGGGGTTTGACACAAAGCCCGACATATCGTTGGCTATGTCAAGTCCGTTGCCGTATGCCGGACCGAGCAAGATGTGGTCGCGCACGAAGTCTGACACAGGGAAATTCCACCAAATGTAAGCCTTGCGGTCGATGCGCTGGTTAATCCACTCCATACTCTCCTTGTCTATGCAGTGCACCACCGAGTTGCCCGTCCACATTATCTGTATGTCCTTGTTCATCTTTGTGCCCAAAGTGCGCAAATAGCCACCGGCATCATTTGCCCACGAACGGTTGTACTCCGTGGGACACATAATGAGCGGTTTCACATCTTTGTGGCTCTTTATGAAATTGTCGTCCACATAGTTGAGCAAAGCAGCCTGCTTGTCGGCCTTGGTTCCTTCGCCCCAAATATCATCAAAGAACACCGCAAACGAGCGTATGCCAAGTTGGTACATCTTTTCGAGCTTTGCCATCAGGGCATCGCGGTCGGCATCATTCCATTTGATATCCACGCCCGGGTGAATGGCCCAATAAAAGTTCACGCCACACTGCTTGGCATGCTCATTGAGTTCCTGTATGCGGCGTGCCTCCTCGTCGGGATAAGGCACACGCCAATGGTTGCGGTGATAGGGATCGTCTTTAGGACCATAAATGTACACATTCATTTTGTTGCGGCCATAAAACTCTATCTGGCTCAAGCGTGCCTTGTGGCTCCATGGCGTACCATAGAAGCCCTCCACTGTGCCACGGAACGGCACATCGGGCCAGTCGGTAATGGTGCAACACTCAAGTTTGCCCTCGGCCACCGAGGCGAGCAATGTCTGCACACCATAGTACAGGCCCTCTTCGTCGGCACCAGCCACAACGGCACCTTTGTCGGTGATAGACAGATAGTAGCCCTCGGCTTTAGCTGGTATGAGTTTGGCCACTTTGCTTACGGCCTTGTCACCTTTCACACCTATTGTTACGCTGTATGCAGCCTTGGGTTGTTGCTTTACGGTTGTAGCCTTGACCAAGGCTTGTTCGGCTATACTGCCTGTGCGATTTTTGTCGCATATTACACGCCATGCGGCAGGTGCAGACACAATGCCTTTATTCGACACCGTCACCTTTTGCGGCACTGGGTTTACCAAGCTTATTTGAGCTGTTGCAGTGCCTGCACTCAGTGTGGCAAGCAGCAGTGATGTAGCAAGAATTCTCTTCATTGAAATTGTTTATAGATAAAAAGATAAGTAGACATTCTAAGTTTTATGGATGGTTTCTAATAATTCTGAAATAGAGATTTGTGCGCTATCGGAAGTGCAAATTACATTTCAGAATAGCAGAACTACAAAACAGATTTTTAGAACCACCCTTATACGAGCACCATTCAATGCTTGTGCGTCATGATGTCGAGCACACAATGGTCTGTTTCGTTCATGGCATCGGCCCCAATGCTCACAAGGTTGCGTATGCTTTGGTCCACATCATCGTCAATGATGCCCTCCACACTTGTTACACAGTTTCCCTGCATGGCCAGCATGGCCGAAAGCACTGCTGTGCTCACCCCTGTCGTCAGTTTCATGGCACAACTTGGCTTCGCGCCATCACATATCATGCCGGTCAGGTTGGCTATCATGTTTTTTACAGCAAAGGTCACCTGCTCGTAGCCGCCCCCCATCAGGTAGGTAATGCCGCAGCTCGACCCTGTGGCAGCCACCACACAGCCACACAAGGCCGACAGTGTGCCAAGGTTTTGCTTGATGTAAATGGCCGTAAGGTGCGACAGCATGAGGGCGCGTGTCATTTCCTCTGCCGTATTATGGTTCTCCTCTGCAAACACCACCACCGGATTGGTGGCGCAGATGCCCTGGTTGCCCGACCCCGAATTACTCATAACAGGTATCATGGCACCAGCCATGCGGGCGTCACAAGCACAAGCCGTCGACGATATAATGTGCGAGTAAATGCTGTCGCCCATTATGCCGCGGCCGAGCGGACGGCTCAGCACCTTGCCCAAGCAGTGTCCGTAGTTACCCTGAAGCGACAAGCGGGCAGCCTCACCGTTTAATCGGCGTGCCTCATTTATAAAGCTGATTTCGTCCAAAGGCATGGTCGTGGCGTACTCCCACACCTTGCGCAGCGTCAGTTGCAACGACGATTTCGCCGTCGGTATATCCGCGCCACAGGCTCCGGCATGGGCATTCGCTTGCAAAGGTTCATTGCACAACACTTCATCGTCCTTGGCCACATATATATAATGTGTATGTTCACGCGCTATCACCACCGTTGCCTTATGACCGTCGGCATCGTGCGCCACCACCTCAACGTATAGTTTTTCGGGGGCATCTGTTTTGAGCGCAATGTTTATACGTCCGGCATCGATGTAAGCTTTGCCTTGTTCCACCATGGCGGGAGTGCTGTCGCGAAGCACTTCAAGTCCGTACTCCGACTTGCCCACAAGCACGCCCAGCGCTATGGCTATGGGCAGCCCCACCATGCCTGTGCCGGGTATGCCCACGCCCATGGCATTCTTTAGTATGTTGGCACTGAGGCGTGCCTCTATGCGTTCGGGCACACCACCAAGCACCTCGGCGGCCTTGCTGGCTGCAAGCGCCACACATATTGGTTCAGTACACCCTATGGCCGGCACCACCCAGTGGTGCACAAGTTGCGTTATTTGTTGTTTCTCTGTTTCGTTCAACATGGAGGCGTAATAGGTTAATGGGTGGTTCTAATAATTCTGAAACAGGGATTTGTGCGATAGCGGAAGTGTATTTTTGAAAGTTTGTGAGGGAGCATAGCGGGCTATGTGACCGAACTAACTTTCAAAAAGACACTTTCGATAGCGTGCAAATCACATTTCAGAATAGCAGAACTCTAAAAACAGAATTTTTAGAGCCACCCTAAAATCCAAGTTCTTTCTTGATTTGCAAACGATAGGCCCGCGGCGTGCAGGCATATATGCGATGAAAGGCTAAATAAAAAGCCTGTCGCGATGAAAAGCCCGACAACAGGCCAATCTCTTCAACCGTCATGTCCTTATGCTTGGGCGAGCGCATCATTTTACACACATCACGCAAACGCAGGCTATTGACCAATGCACTGTAATTATTGCCTGTACACAAAGCCACGGCCGCCGATATGTAGCGTGTGTTTGTGTGCAAATCGGCCGCAAGTCGCTTGGTGTTGTACTGCGGGTCACGATACAGTTTCTCGCGCGTCAGCTTTTCTAATATTTGTATGTACAGTTCGTTTGCCTTCTCGGTGTTCAACCTGCTGCGATAAGCAGGCTCTGCTTTTGTATTTACAGTATCTGTTCCCATAATGTGATATCGATGCAAATATAGCGAAAATAATTGACATTCGCACATCTCTGCCCATTAAAGGCTTAGGCTTCCATTCAACTATAGCCCTCTGATATTTGGTAATTTGGTCTTTTTATTGCTAAATTTTAAGTGCAAAGAAAAAGAAGCAGTTGCAACAGATGACAAGCAAAGGATACATACAACGTCAGGGGAAAGATGGAAACTGGTATGTATTTGCTACATCTTCCATATAGAGAATTATGTTAAAATCACGTTCAAAGGTGGCTTGTGGCCACCTTTGAACGTGATTTTAATATTCTGAAACAAAAAGACGATCCTAATATGTCAGAAGAACGCCTTTACATGGCGCGACTTCCCCTTAACCCTGGGTTACCGCGTGTTGGAACAGTTGCACCCTAACTTACAAGCCGCAACGTCCGTATTGATATTGATATAGCACTAAGCTTACCAAAACCTCGCGTCTGGCTTAGGCGTGCAAAAGCGCATCTTAATGGCCGCAGCAACCTGTGCCATCAAAGCAATGGGTGCAAAGTTTGCACTTGGGCAGTCCTATGGCCTTGACCAAAGTCTCGAGTTTGTTGAAACGCAACGAGGTCAAGCCGAGGCGCTTGCGTATTTCCTCCACCATGCGCTTATACTGCGGTGAGTCGGTTGTAGCATAAAGCGCAAGGTCTTTGTTCGGATCACCCTCAAAGTCGCCAATGATGCGGCGCGTGATGAGCTCCATGTCGCTTTTCGACGACGTAAAGCCTATGTATGGGCAGCCATAAATGAGCGGCGGACAAGCTATGCGCATGTGCACCTCGCGCGCGCCATCGTCAAACAGCACACCCACATTGTCGCGCAACTGGGTGCCACGCACAATCGAATCGTCACAAAAGAGCACGCGCTTGCCATTGAGCATATCGCGGTTGGGTATGAGCTTCATCTTGGCCACGAGCGAACGCATCGACTGGTTGGCGGGCGTAAAGCTGCGCGGCCATGTGGGGGTATACTTTGATATGGCACGCTGGTAAGGCTTGTGCATACCGGCGGCATAACCCAAAGCCATGCCAACGCCCGAGTCGGGAATACCGCACACGCAATCTATCTCGGTATCGTCCTCGGCAGCCATCATGCAACCATTGTCATAGCGCATTTCCTCCACATTACGGCCCTCATAGGTTGAGGTGGGAAATCCGTAGTATACCCACAAAAATGAGCATATCTGCATTTGCTCACGCGGAGCGCGCAGCTGCTCTATGCCGTCGGCACGCAAGCGCACCACCTCGCCCGGACCGAGATAACGGTCGGTCACATAATCCAGGTTGGGGAAAGCTGTGCTCTCGCTCGTGGCAGCATAAGCACCATCTTTCTTACCAATAACAATGGGGGTGCGGCCCCACGAGTCGCGGGCTGCTATGATGCCGTCCTCGGTTAGCAGGAGCATGGAGCATGACCCCTTGATGTGGCGGAACACATTGTCTATGCCGTCCTCAAAAGTCTTGCCCTGAATGATGAGCAGAGCTACCAACTCCGTCTGATTTGTCTTGCCCGACGACAACTCGGTGAAGTGCATGTTCTGACCGAGCAAATGCTGCTCAAGCTCGTCCATGTTCTGTATCTTAGCCACAGTCACAATGGCAAAACGCCCCAAGTGTGAATTCATCACAAGTGGCTGTGCATCGGTGTCACTAATCACACCTATGCCCGATGTAGCACCTGCAAAGCGCGACAATGTCGGCTCAAACTTGGTGCGGAAATACGAGCTCTCAAGGTTGTGTATCGAGCGTGTAAACGTACGGTCCGACGCGTTGTAAGTGGCCATACCGCCACGGCGGGTGCCTAAATGCGAATTGTAGTCGGTGCCATAAAACAGGTCTGCCACACATTCAATGCGTGACACGGTGCCAAAAAAACCTCCCATGTTGTATTGTCTGTCTGTTATGGGCGGTTCTAATAATTCTGAAATAGGGATTTGTTCTCTCTCAGAAGTGTATTTTTGTAAGCAAGCGAAGGAGCATAGCGGGCTATGCGACTGAGTTTGCTTACAAAAAGACGCTTTCGAGAGAGGACAAATCACATTTCAGAATAGGAGAACTCTAAAATCAGAATTTTTAGAACCGCCCTTGTGTTTGTGATGGTGTTTGCGGTTGCAAATTTACTCTAATTATGAAAAAGCAAAGGAACATCTGCACCAAAAATGTTCGCAAAAATGTCACATACTGAAAAACCACACATTTATTTCTTAATTACGGGCAAATTACATACCTTTGCATTAAGCATCGCTCCGACTGTTAGCCGGTGCTCCGGAAATAGCAGGCACAAACTGGCACATCACATCTGCATAAAACTTTGATGCGCCCAACAGACGGCCTGCCACACCACTAAAGAAGTACCATTATGGAAAAGTCAAGCACATATAACTACAACGTCGAGCCTTTTACCGAGGACATCTGTGGCAATCTGGCTTGGGGCAACCTGGGCAACCTCATTTTGCGCTGCGCCTCGCTGCATGCCGGCGAGCATGGCTTTGGCTACCCACAAATGATTAAGCTGCATCATGCCTGGGTATTGTCGCGCTTGGTCATCGAGATGGAGAGCTTGCCCAAAACGGGCGAGGACTTTGGCATCGAAACATGGGTGGACCGCCTCTACCGGCAGTTTACCGACCGGCACTTCAGCATCACAAGGCCCGACGGCACGCCCTATGGCCACGCCACAAGCATTTGGGCCTTGATTGACACCGAAACACGACAGCCTGCCGACCTTGAGCAACTGCCCAATGGCGGATTTGCCAATGTGCTCATACCCGAACGTCCGTCGCCTATTGCACCAATGGGGCGCATTCGCATGAAAAATGCCGAACTCGTGCTCACACACAAAGCGGCCTACTCCGACCTCGACATCAACGGGCACGTCAACTCCATACGCTACATCGAACTGCTGCTCGACTACTTCTCGGCCGAACTGCTGCGTGAGCACCCCATCCACCGCATCGAAATGGCATACTGCCTCGAATCGTACTGCGGCGACACACTTGAGGTGTATCACGACATTGACAACAAAAATGCCGACCGTCACCTGTTTGAAATAAAGTGTGGCGAAAAGGTCATCGTAAAAGGCAGTGTGCAATTATAAGCTTCGCACCACGGCCCTTTGGGACTACTAACCATAACGAACAACACCTACATAATATCAACATAGTATAAATGGGAAAAGTATTGATTATCGGCGCCGGTGGCGTCGCAACCGTAGCTGCCCACAAGGTGGCAAAGAACACTGATGTGTTTAGCGAAATCATGATAGCAAGTCGCACCAAGTCGAAATGCGACGCCATTGTCAAGGCCATTGGTCGCGATGACATCAAAACCGCCCAGGTTGACGCCGACAGCGTGGAGCAACTCGTAGCACTCTTCAACGAGTTCAAGCCCGACCTGGTCATGAACCTTGCCCTGCCCTACCAGGACCTCACCATCATGGAGGCTTGCCTGCAATGCGGCTGCTCATACCTCGACACTGCCAACTATGAACCCAAGGACGAAGCACACTTTGAGTACTCATGGCAATGGGCCTACAAAGACCGCTTTGAAAAGGCCGGACTGACAGCCATACTGGGCTGTGGCTTCGACCCGGGCGTAACAAGCATCTACACTGCCTACGCTGCCAAGCACCACTTTGACGAAATTCAGTATCTCGACATCGTAGACTGCAATGCCGGCAACCACCACAAGGCTTTTGCCACCAACTTCAATCCCGAAATCAACATTCGCGAAATAACTCAGAAAGGTCTTTACTGGGAAGACGGACGATGGGTTGAAACTGAGCCACTCGAAATTCACAAGCCGCTCACCTACCCCAACATCGGCCCCAAGGAGAGCTACTTGCTGCACCACGAGGAGATTGAAAGCCTTGTAAAGAACTACCCCACCATCAAGCGCGCCCGCTTCTGGATGACATTTGGCCAGGAATACCTCACCCACCTGCGTGTCATTCAAAACATCGGCATGGACTCTATCAAGCCCATTATGTATCAAGGTATGGAGATTGTGCCGCTGCAATTCCTCAAGGCCGTACTGCCCAACCCGCAGGACCTTGGCGAGAACTACGAGGGCGAAACAAGCATCGGCTGCCGCATACGTGGTATCAAGGACGGCAAGGAACACACTTACTACGTTTACAACAACTGCTCGCACCAGGCGGCCTACAACGAAACGGGCATGCAGGGCGTCAGCTACACAACTGGTGTGCCTGCCTGCATTGGCGCACGCATGTTTATGCTCGGCTTGTGGAAGAAGCCTGGCGTGTGGAACGTTGAAGAGTTTGACCCAGATCCTTTCATGGAAGAGCTCAACAAGCAAGGACTGCCCTGGCACGAAATACACGACGGCGACCTCGAGCTCTAACACACGACGCACAGGTTATGAACTGACCCGTGTGCAGACAAGCGAAGCGTGTAGACAGCACTATATTTACAAAAAAGCCATTTTGTCTACACTCTACACTTTTCAATGATTACACATTGATTATCAGCGCATTACGACGTGCAGACACATCTACATACTGTCTGCACTACCCGTCACCTGTCAGCACGCGCGCCAAAGTTTATTTTGCAACTACATAAAAGATGGGCACCCAAACGCACGCACTTTTCTGCACGCGTTTGGGCGCTCCTTTTATTATTGTCCGGTAAAACGCAAAAACGCGAACGGACTCAAGCACCAAACGCTACCTCTAATGGGGGGGCGACGCGTCCCGCGTTCATCGGGGATAGTACAGCTGTTATTTAGTGGTGTGTCTTTTCTTTTTATTTTCCCGACGCGAGACGCGTCGCCCCCATTAGAGTTAGCGTTTTGTGATAGCGTTGGGTGGTAGCGCTTGGTAATAGCGTTTGGTGCTTGAAGAAACGCAAGCTCTAATGGGGGCGACGCGTCTCGCGTCGGAAAATATTACTCCTTCTATACACTACATTTTGCCATGCGCGTGCTACCCGTCAAAACGGTTATGCCACCCGGACATCACAGTTACGAGGGAGCGGATTTGCTATTAGAGCAACAGAATTTCCGCTCCCCCATTACCCGCACAACATACCACACAAGCACATTTACACGACCTTGCTAACCGAGCAGACAAGTGCAGACGAGCGTGCAGACAAGCGTGCAGACAAAACCAGCCTCTGTCTACACTCCCTAACTATATGATTTTCATGCATTTAAGAGCAAAAGTGCAGAGTGCAGACAAAATGAGTTCAAAATACCGATGCGCACGCGTACGCGTGTGCGAGGAGACAAATTTAATACTGTATTTGACAACTACATGTGCAATTTTCGTGTTATATGTTTTGTAAATTCAAAAAAAATAGCCAATTTTGAAGCCAAACATATCAATAATACCATAAAACTCAATATACCATGGACGACAGACAACGACACTACAAAGATGGTGCAGACAATGAAATACTCTTTTCTAAAACGGTAAAAGCTGGCAAACGCATATATTATATAGACGTAAAACGCGACCGCAAAGGAGAATTCTACCTGTCAATGACCGAAAGCAAGAGGCTGAAAGATGTCAACAATAATGCACTGCACCCAACATTCGAAAAACATAAAATTTTTCTATATCGCGAGGACCTCGAAAAGTTTATGGTTGCCCTTAACGATGCAGCCGAGTTCACCAAGGCCAACGCACCCGAAAACAGGCGCAGCAGAGAATGGACAGAAACGGAGAACAGCCTCGACTTTGCCGGCTGCGAAAGCGAAAGTGACAACGACTTCAAACTCGATGTTGAATTTTAAGCCACTCGCAGTTTGGCCGTTAGGCAAAAAATACGTAATTTTGCACCCGATTTGTCCTGCACAGGCATAATGATGCCTCACGTGTGATGGCGAATTAAGCGAAATAAAAAGCCCCGTGACGTTGCAGCGTTTGGTGCGCAGACGCGATGCCATGAGGGTTAAAACTTAATTTAGAGTAACACAACTAATTAACAAAACAATGAAGCAAATTTCAATCAACGGTACTGCACGTACTGACCTTGGCAAGAAGGCTACTAAAGAAATCCGTAAGAATGGCAACGTTCCTTGCGTAATCTATGGTGAGAAGAAGGACGAGAAGGGCGCTCCCGTAGCTATCCACTTCTCAGTTAGCGAGAAGGAAATCAACAAGCTCATCTACACTCCCCACATCTACCTCGTCGACATCAACATTGATGGCGAGGACCACAAGGCTGTGCTCAAGGAAGTTCAGTTCCACCCTGTAAAGGATAACGTGCTGCACGTTGACTTCTACGAAGTACATGCTGAGAAGCCTATCGTAATGGGTGTTCCCGTTCAGGCTAAGGGCTTGGCCGAAGGTGTACGCGCCGGTGGTCGCTTGATGATGATGGTTCGTAAGCTCAATGTACGCGCCCTCTACGATCAAATCCCCGAGAAGCTCTACGTTGACGTAACTTCACTCCACCTTGGCAAGACTATCAAGGCTGGTGACCTGCACTACGAAGGCCTCGAAATGGTAACTCCGAAGGAAGTTATCGTATGCGCAGTTAAGATGACACGTGCCGCTATGGGTGCTGCCGCTGCTGCCGCTGCCGCCGCTGAATAATTTATAACATTCAACACCGTTAAGGGTTGAGCGTAAAGGTGATAACGTGCCGCAATTTTCGTTTCGGCCGCTGGCCTGCGCTCGACCCTTAATGCGTTTTGGCTCTGTGTACGACACACGCTCTGAAGCTTTGGGCATCAAGGCTATTGATGGCGCCCCCCCCTGAGGGCACGGTTAGCCGACTAAATAACGAGGGGTAGCCTCATCATATTACCCCAAAAGCCTCACGCCCAAAAATCTGCACACAGGGCCTTATATAACCAACACGCTGGCGGAATTTGTTAACGATTTAGCCGGTTTACAGGTCGGTTAACCAAGTGCTCTTACATTCCTTATCTATTTGTTATTAACACCATAAATAGAGCAGGACATACTTGCTTGTTAACCTGTCTACCGGTTAACCCGTTAACCAATAATTCGGCCAATGGGTATAACTTATCTGAAACGTGAATTATTTGATAGTTGGGCTGGGCAACATTGGCGATGAATATGCCCGCACCCGTCACAACATAGGATTTATGGTGGTTGACGCACTTGCATCGGCAAGCGGCGTAACATTTGACGACAAGCGCTATGGCTTTGTCAGCACACTCAAGGTAAAGAACCAGACGCTCACCCTGCTCAAGCCCTCAACTTATATGAACCTGTCGGGCAATGCCGTGCGCTACTGGATGAATGAGCTGAAAGTGCCCGTTGAGCGCGTGCTCGTGGTGGTGGACGACCTTTCACTGCCCTTTGGGCACTTGCGTCTCAAGCCAAGCGGCAGCGATGGCGGCCACAACGGTTTGAAACACATTGCCTCGGTGCTCGGCACCCAAAAGTATGCACGCCTGCGTTTTGGCATAGGCAATGAGTTTCCGCGTGGTGGACAGGTGGATTACGTGCTCGGCGAGTTTGGCGAGGACGACTTGAAGACCATGGACGAGCGCTTGAAGATGGCTGGCGAGGCGGTAAAGACTTTCTGCCTGGCGGGCATCAACATAGCCATGAACCAGTTTAACAACAAATGACAATGGAAGCCCGATTGGACAAATGGCTGTGGGCCGCACGCATTTACAAAACACGCACTTTGGCTGCCGACGCCTGCAAGAACGGGCGCGTCAGCATCAATGGCGCTCAGGCCAAACCCTCGCGCACAGTTAAAGCTGGCGACGAGGTGGCGGTCAAGAAGTCGCCCATTACCTACACTTTCCGCGTAAAGCAGGCCATTGAGAAGCGTGTGGGGGCAAAACTCCTGCCCGATGTGCTCGAAAACATCACAAAGCCCGAGCAGTACGAACTGCTTGAGATGAGCCGTATCAGCGGATTTGTGGGTCGCGCACGCGGTACCGGACGACCAACCAAAAAAGACCGCCGCGCACTCGACGAATTTGCCGAGGACACGCCTGTCTTTATGGACGATGATTTTGATTTTGACGAAGACTGACACTTTACACACTTATGCAAAATAGTAAATGGGCACCTGTGGTGGTGCTGGTTGACGCCGACTACCTTGACCGGGTGGCGGCTGACTTGACATTGAATTTTGGCCGCATGATTGGCCGCAGCATAGCCAAGGCCGACCTCTGCCACTGGCTTGACTGCGTGTTACTCGATGGTGCTTTGCGCCCTGGGCATAACGAGGTGCAGGTGCACATGCTGCACGCCAAACAAAAAGCGGCTTTGGAGCATTTTCAGCCTTCGCGCTTTGACGAGGACTTGAACGGCCTTTCATTCGACGACAATCTCGGACATTTTAGCTTGTTTGCTTTTCCCGTTGAGGATGTGGTGCGCAGCGATGAGTTTTTCCTGCAATCGCTCACCATGTTGGCCGATGCCGCTGAGGTGAAGAAGCTCTTAGTGGTGGGCGACACGCAGTTGTATGGTAAAGGGATGGTGGACATCTGCCAAAACACCGATGGCAAAGATATCACACTCTTTGCCATGGAACCCGTAATGGGACAGGGCTTTAAGACCGAAATTCTGGGTTACTCGCTTATGTCGGCCATGGGTATCAGTGCTGACGAACTGCGCTGAGTAAACTGATGTGAACGTTTTTCAACTTTTTAGCTGCAAGATAGGCGGCACCTCGGAAGAAAGTTCAAGCAAGCTTGACTTTCTTCGCTCGGTTTGCACTATCTTTAGATAAGATAGGCGGCACCTCGGAAGAAAGTTCAAGCAAGCTTGACTTTCTTCGCTCGGTTTGCACTATCTTTGCATAAGATAGGCGGCACCTCGGCAAAGATTACAAGTAAACTTGTATCTCTGCTCTCGGTTTGCACTATCTTTGCACAAAATAGGCCGCATTTCATTATTTACTAAAAACAACAATGGACAATTCTGCAGTTCAACGCGTCAAACAGCGTTATGGCATAGTGGGGAACTGTGAGGCACTGAACCGTGCCATAGAAATAGCGCTGAAAATAGCCCCTGTCGACCTCTCGGTGTTGGTGGTGGGCGAGAATGGTGTGGGCAAAGAGTCCTTTCCTCGCATCATTCACGACCACAGTTTGCGCAAGAACAAGAAGTACTTTGCCGTAAACTGTGGCGCCATACCCGAAGGTACTATCGACTCGGAGTTGTTCGGACACGAAAAGGGGGCCTTCACCGGAGCTGTGGACCAACGCGAAGGTTATTTTGCCGCAGCAAATGGCGGTACGCTCTTTCTTGACGAAGTGGGCGAACTGCCCTTGCAAACACAAGCACGTTTGCTGCGTGTGCTCGAAACAGGCGAATACATACGCGTAGGCTCGAGCGAGGTGCGCAAAACTGATGTGCGCATTGTGGCGGCTACAAACGTAAATATGGAGAAAGCCATAGCCGAAGGCAAATTCCGCGAAGACCTTTACTACCGACTTAACACGGTGTCGATTGCGGTGCCCGCACTGCGCGAACGTGGCGATGATGCCGCACTGCTCTTCAGAAAGTTTGCGCTCGACATGAGCGAAAGGTATAAGATGCCCGCCGTACGACTGACGCCCGAGGCTCAACGCATGCTCGTTAGCTACTCGTGGCCTGGCAATGTGCGACAGCTCAAAAATCTGGCCGAGAACATGAGCGTAACGGCCGAAGAACGCGAAATAACCCCTGAGGTGCTGAGCCGCTACTTGCCATCTGAATCGCACAGCAAACAAATAGTCATGGTGGGCGAGCCCGCTAAGGACACGCACAGCTTTGAGGCCGAACGCGAAATATTGTACCAAATATTGTTTGACCTGCGACGCGAAGTGAACGAACTCAAACGTTACGTCAGCGAACAACGCAACGGAAGTGACCATGCTGCAGCGGACTGTGTGGCTAAGCCTAACAGCCTGATTCTTGAAGACCAGGACCATACTGTAAAATTTGCTGAGGACGGCGCACAAGATTTAGCGTATTGGGAGGCCGAGGAGGTGAAAGACGACGAACCGGCTAAACCAGCCGATGGCAATGTGCCTGCCGCCGAAACTGATACGGGCAAAGCTAAAATGCCGCAGTCGCTCGACGACTTGGAACGCGACATGATAAAACGCGCCCTCGACATGAGCAACGGCCGACGCAAAGCGGCTGCCGACCAACTGGGCATATCGGAACGCACACTCTATCGCAAAATAAAGGAATACGGATTAGAATGATACGCAAAACGCTGCAAATTATTGTGCCGATGTTGCTGCTTTGCGCACTGACGGCTTGTAGCATCAGTTACAAGTTTACGGGGACGAGCATCAACTACGACGTGATAAAGACTATACAGATTGACAAAATAGTCAATCGTGCACCTTATGGTTGGGCACCAATGGAGGCTATTCTCAACAACAAGTTGCAGGACGTCTATGCCAACCAAACACGCTTGAAACTGGTTAAACGCGGAGGCGACTTGCACGTGGCTGGCGAGATTGTAAACTACGACCAGTTTAACAAAGGCATATCGGCCGATGGTTATGCCTCGCAAGTGCAATTGCGCATTACGGTGAATATCCGCTTTGAAAATGCCAAGACGAACCAAAAGTGGGAAAAGCAGTTTACGGCCACCAGCCAATACGACTCGACGCAACAGTTGACCGCAGTACAAGAGACTCTTGTAACCGAAATGGTTAAAGACCTGTGCGACCAAATATTTAATGCCACCGTGGCTGACTGGTAAACTGGCTCACGAACCAACAAGTGGTACAAACTGGCTGTTTAACAGGCTCGCACATTGTTGACGCCAATGTTTGGTACCCCCCACCGCCCCCCGAAGGATTTCCACACCTCACGAACCACTTCTTTTTACACATCAATGGAAACTATAGCCGAACTCATAGCTCACCCTGAACAACTGAACAAGGATACTCTCTACGCGCTCCGCGAGCTCGTGGCCAAATATCCGTACTATCAGGCTGCACGGCTCTTGTTCCTGAAAAATCTGTTCTTACTGCACGACCCTCAATTTGGCGAGGAACTACGCAGGGCTGCCTTGTACCTGCCCGACAGACGCGTATTGTTTAAGATGATTGAAGGCGGCAACTACGAAATTCAACCTACCCCCTTGCACAAGGACGAGGAGGGGCAAGCCCAACAAGGCGACCGCACAGCTTCGCTCATTGACAACTTTCTGCGAACAGCGAGCGCAACAAGTGACGATAAGCCAACGGGCGCACCACACCACCAGCCTACTGCTGCCGATGCCACGGGCGACTATGCGGCCTTTCTGCTTCAGCTCGACGATGCCGTGCCTGATGCAGCTGACGAAAGCAAGCCGACCGACCGCAGCGCCGAACTCATTGACGACTTTATTGACAAAAAGCCCGAACGCATACAACTGCAAGACGAGCTTGAATACACACCCGAGCAAACTGCCGACAAGGACGACACCGACAATGCGTCAGAAGACGGCTATCTGACCATGACTTTGGCCAAAATATACATTAAACAACAGAGATATGAGAAGGCGCTCGAAATTATACGCAAGGTAAACTTGAATAATCCGAAAAAAAATAGTTACTTTGCAGACCAAATCAGATTCTTGCAGAAGCTGATAGTCAATAAAAATCACGAAAAAGCATAACTCCGTTGCGTATGTTTGTTGTATTTATCATTATATGCAGCCTTGTGGCTACGCATTTGCGCAAACTGGTGTAACACGTACACCGCACATGCGCAGGACGTTCTGCACACGTGGGTGACTACGAAACAAGTAATCAATAAAAACAAAACAAAATAATAAGACAATGTATTCAGTACTCGTAATCCTGGCTGTGTTAGTAGCCATCTTGCTTACGTTCATCGTTGTTATTCAGGAATCAAAAGGCGGTGGTTTGGCTTCGAACTTTGCAGCCTCTAACCAAATTATGGGTGTGCGCAAAACTACCGACGTTATCGAAAAGGCCACTTGGACTCTTGCCGGCCTGTTGGTAGTAATCTCAGTAGCAACCATCTTCTTTGCACCGCGTCAGTCTGATGTTGACTCTGTTGTAACATCTGCTGCTCCTGCCGCAACCACCACACCAGCCGCTCCTGCTGCTCCTGCACAGGCTCCGGCCAGCACACCTGCTGCTCCTGCACAGTAACGTATACTACTTGACAGTTGCTGAACGCACAAATAAATCTATGAGGTTATAATGTCCTTCCTATTCTCTACACAAAGGGGGCTTATAACCTCATAATTCTTTTTGCAAATTAAACAGCTTGATTGTGAAACGCTTGCTATTTACTATATATCTGCTGCTTTACTTCAGATTTGCGCAGTATGACGTCAGCGGCTACTGGCTCAGCCTCGTCGCCGGACATTTTGTCGAACCATGGCCCTGGACTATGGCCCTGGTTGCAACTGGTGTACTGTTGCTGGTGTTGTGCCTGACTGAAAAACTGTTGGCACATTGGCACAAACCTGTCATCGTGGCATACGCCATCGTGGCATGGCTGGCCACAGCTTGGGTGGGTATGGCTTTTACTACAGTATGGCATCAATTACTGCTGGCTGCCGGGGGGCTTGTGCTGGCATGGCTGCTGATGATAACCGACAAGCATCTGCGCCACCGTTCACGCATCACCCCACAGACGTTCGGCGTCAACTTTCAATTCTTTGCAGTGCAAATGTTGCTGCTTTGCGTGTATGTGGGGGTGGGCAACGGCGTGACCGACTTGCAGCATTACGAATTGCGTACAGCACAAGCGCTACAATCAAAGCACCCCAAACGCGCTTACAAGGTGGGCGACAAGTCGTATGCCACCTCACACCGATTGTTTGCCATGCGTTGTTACCTGATGGCCACCACACACAAAAAGGGGTTGGGCGACGAAGTGTTCAGCCAAATGGTGCCAGCCGGTGGTGCCGCCAGTCTGCTACTGCTGCCAACTGACAATTACCAACAACTGTTGCTACCCGCATCGAAACTTGAAAGGCTATTGGGCAGCCGGCGTCATGCTGGCGAGGGCGCCCTTGCCTATTTGCACCGCTGTGCCTGGCTGTCAGCATTCATGGGAGATGGCAAGCACACCGCTGCTGCAGACTACTACCTGTGTGCTTTATTGCTCGAACGCAAACTTGACCTGTTTGCCAAAGAGATTGTCTACTATTACCCCACCGAGGTGGCGCAGAGCAAACTGCCACGCTATTTTGCACAAGCGCTCATACTGTACCAACGCACACGCACACAACCCGATGTGTTCTATACCGACAGCAACATTGAGGCGAACTACCGCGATTATACCGATATGGCCGACTCTATACCCGACCGCACCGTTCGCACTAACATGCTGCGCTACTCGTATGGCGAAACCTATTGGTGGTGGTACAGCTACGGAGGCAGCCACAAGTGACCGGCCGTTTGTTTAACTTTGTAAGTTCTGCGTATGTCTATATCCAAGGAGGAGGCACGTGTCATGGTTCTGTGCACACTGATGCTGGCCATCGGTGTGTGCATATCACTCGTGGTATTACGATGCCACGACGACAAAGATGAGCTACCCGAGGCCGACAACGAAACTCTCACAACCCTTCAACACAAATGGAACGCCCATACCTCACACGACCGAAGGGGCAATGAAATAGAACTTACTCCCTTTCCATTTGACCCGAACCATGCCGATTCGGCCACATTATGCCGTCTCGGCCTGAAACCGTGGCAAGTGAGCAACATGCTTAAGTACAGGCGCAAAGGGGGACGTTGGCGCTCGGCCGACGACCTGCAAAGGCTCTATGGTCTGTCAAAATATCAATTTGAACAGTTGCGCCCGTATGTACACATAGCCGAGGCTGACAAGCGCAAGGTATATGAACGTGCTGAGTGGCAAAGCAACTATGAACACGAGCCGCGACCAAAAACTGAGAAATTGGCCGAAGGCGCAACTTTGCCTGCCAACACTGCCGACACTACGGCCTTGAAACACATACCGGGCATTGGCTCGTATTATGCACGCAAGATTGTGGACTACCGTGAACGCCTGGGCGGCTTTGTGAGCACCAGCCAAATTGGCGAAATTGAGGATTTGCCAGCCGGCATTACACGTTGGTTTGTGCTTGACAAGGCTGACAAACCCAGACAACTGCGTATTAACCACGCCACATTCAAGCAACTGGTGCGCCACCCGTATCTGAGCTATGAGCAGACCAAAATCATCGTTACACATATACGCCAATATGGCGCCATACGCTCATGGCGCGACTTACAACTCTACAAAGAGTTTACGCAGAACGACTTCAAACGGCTTGCCCCCTACATCTCTTTCAAATAAGACCGGACAAAGTTGCGCCAAATGATTGTAAAATAGTAACTTTGCAGTTGCTTAGCTGCTAAGAGTGGCAGCAAGCAGCATATCTTTCATATTCATAACAGCTGGACAACCTTTGTTGCCCCGAGTGCTTGGTAAACCTCGTAAAAAACAAGATTTATGTCATACAACAACACTACATGTGCCCCGGAGCGCAAGCAGCGCCCGGCAGTAAGCATCGCGTTTATGATGCTCGGTGTGCTATTTTGCGTTTGCTTGATAGCCGCCAATTTGTTAGAAACCAAACAAATAGCTTTTGGCCCTATCGACCTGACAGCAGGTCTGATTGTATTTCCCGTATCATATATCATCAACGACTGCATGGTCGAGGTGTGGGGCTACCGCCGCGCACGCCTTGTTATATGGTTGGGCTTTGCCATGAACTTTCTGTTTGTACTGTTTGGCATGTTGGCCGACTGGCTGCCGGGAGCGCCTTACTGGCATGGCGAAGAAGGCTTTCACGCTATTTTTGGTTTGGCACCGCGCATTTGCGCAGCCTCGTTCGTGGCGTTCCTTGTAGGTTCTTTCTTGAACGCTTATGTCATGAGCCGCATGAAACTGCACTCCGATGGCGGCAAGCATTTCTCGTATCGTGCCATAGCCTCCACAGTTGTGGGCGAGACCGGCGACTCCTTGGTATTTTTTCCTCTTGCCCTCGGCGGTGTGGTGCCCTGGCCAGTCATTCCCCTGCTAATGCTTAACCAAGTGGTGCTTAAAACCGCTTACGAAATCGTTGTACTGCCCATCACCATACGCGTGGTGCGAGCACTCAAAAGGCATGAGGGCGAAGACACCTACGACAAGGGGATATCGTACAGCGTGTGGAAAATATTTGATATTTAACTCCTACTTATCATAGCATAATGAATAGCAAACACCAAATACACTTGCCGGTTGATGGCGGTGTAACACATGAGCCTGCCCTGGTCGTGTTCAGCGGCGGGCAAGATTCAACGACCTGTTTGTTTTGGGCTAAAAAACACTTCAGCAAAGTGTATGCGCTTAGTTTCATTTACGGACAGAAACATGCCCACGAAGTAGAAATGGCCGAAGAGATAGCACATGAGGCAGGTGTACATTTCGACAAGATGGACGTCAGCTTTATCAGTTCGCTCGCACACAATTCGCTCACCGACAGTTCGATTGTGATGGATCAGGTAAAACCTGCCGACGGCCCTCCCAACACTTTCGTGCCGGGACGCAACCTTTTCTTTCTGAGCATTGCTGCCGTTTACGCCCGCGAGCACGGCATCAGACACATTGTGACCGGTGTGTCACAAACCGACTTTTCGGGCTACCCCGACTGCCGCGACGCCTTCATTCGTTCGCTGAACGTCACAATCAACCTGGCCATGGAGGAGCAGTTTGTCATTCACACCCCGCTCATGTGGATTGACAAGTGCGAGACATGGGCCTTGGCCGATGAGCTGGGAGTGCTCGACCTCGTGCGCCACCGCACCCTCACATGCTACAATGGGGTGCCAGGCGATGGGTGCGGACATTGCCCCGCCTGCAAACTGCGCCGCGAAGGTCTTGAGCAGTATCTGGCCATAAAGAACAACTCTACAAAAGACTAACAACTCACACTACAATCACATAAGTAGGTGTTCAAAATTATTTTTACATTGAAAGTGCGTTATCGGGACGCAGATGTATCCTTCGTGTGAGGGTTTCTGTCCCCCGACAACGGGGGAACCGAAGGGGGGTATAGCGGGCTATGTGACCGAGGACGAAGGAGACAGATGCGCCTCGAGAACGTGCTTTCAATGTGAAAATGACACCTACTGATTGTATAAAATAATTTTGAACACCTACTTATCATGCGCGACGACTTACAACTCAACGCCCTTGGCCGCAAAACAGAATATAAAAGTGATTACGCCCCCGAGGTGCTTGAAACATTTGTAAACAAACACCCTGGCAACGACTATTGGGTGCGGTTTAACTGTCCAGAATTTACCAGTCTCTGCCCCATCACCGGCCAGCCCGATTTTGCCGAAATACGTATTTCATACCTGCCCGACGAACTCATGGTTGAAAGCAAAAGCCTCAAGCTTTACTTGTTCAGTTTCCGCAACCATGGCGACTTTCATGAGGACTGCGTGAACATCATCATGAAGGATCTCATCAAACTGATGAACCCCAAATACATTGAAGTGACAGGCTTGTTCACCCCTCGTGGCGGCATCAGCATTTACCCCTATGCCAACTACGGCCGCCCCGGCACAAAATATGAGAAACTGGCCGAATACCGTTTGCAGCAACACGACCTGTAATGGCAAAGTTGCGGCAAAGGTTGCACCAACTAAATGGTTCTGTGGCAAATAATGGCAGCAGAACCATTTTTTTGTGTACTTTTGCACGTATATATCCGCCAGCTGACACAGCTGCACTTCACACTTTTAACTATCGCTTTATGGGACAACGACTGAAAAACTTTTGTTGGAGCCTGATACATAAGAAGTACTTGTGGACAATACTCTTCTTCATAGTAGTAGTGGGATTTGTCGATCCCAACAGCTTTTGGCACCGCTATGAGATGCATCAGCAGAACGAAGAGTTGCGTGCCGAAATCAAGGACTTTGAAGACCGCTACAATGCCGACACACACGAACTTAACGAACTCGAGCACAACCCCGAGGCTGTGGAGCGCGTGGCACGCGTAAACCTTTATATGAAAACCGCCAACGAAGACGTCTACGTCATCGAAAGTGACAACCCAAACACTGACGAATGAAACAATTTGCATTATACGCCGGTGGCATACTGCTCGTAGCGGGTGCCTTGCTGCCCTTGTTCCTGCCAACTGTCGCCCCCTATTTGTTTGCCTTAGGCGCGCTACTTTTTGCACCAGCACAAATTGCCGACCGCTATGAAGGGCGAAATATCATAATTCGCCGTTTGCGCCGTCAGCAGGTGATGGGTGCCCTGTTGCTTGTGGTCACGGCCGCACTTATGTTTATGTCTGCCTACCATTGGCCCCCATTTCGTGGCGGCGAATGGAAAATAGCATTGCTCATAGCCGTATTTTTAGAACTATACACCACATTGCGCATCGATGCAGAGGTAAAAAAGGAGAAATAACGCCATTGCAAGTTATATCTGTACGTTGCAAAGGCTAATGTTAAGCTATAAATTCATACCTTTGCACAATCATTACCTTTTTCAGACTATCAAAATAATGACTCAAGATACCGAATTAGCCGAACAGTTGCGCCACATCAAGCGTTCTCTGCGCGGTGTGATGAACGGTCCTGTCAGCGCCTCGATGCGCGACAAGGGCTTAGCCTACAAGGTTATATTTGGTGTAGAACTGCCACGGTTGCAGCAAATGGCTGCCGACCTGCCACACACCTACGAACTTGCGGCCGCTCTGTGGAAGGAAAACATACGCGAATGCCGGCTGTTGGCGGGCATGCTCATGCCAACAGAGCGCATGGACGCTGACTTGGCCACATTGTGGATTGAGCAGATGCAATATGCCGAAGAGGCCGAATGCACCGTACTGCACTTGTTCAGCCACGAAACTTGGGCTTCGGTCAAGGCTTATGAGTGGATTGCTTCCGACAGCGAAATGTTTCAACTCTGTGGTTACTTGCTGCTCTCGCGACTGTTCATGCAAGGTTCCGTGCCCAACAATCGCGATGCCCAAGAGTTTATAGACCAGGCAGCAACCGCCATGCACCAACCGCAAAGCATGGTCGGACGTGCAGCCGGCAAAGCACTCGTCAAATTCATGAACCTTGGCCAAGCACAGGAAAGCATGGCCGAGCAAATGCTGCAAGCACTTAAATAGAAACAACTTGTCTCATCATGAGCCGTAATGAGAGCAGATGCGCTACTTGTCAAAAGCCACCCATGCTCCCATAACAACAAATATATCGAAGGCTGACTCTCATACATATATGAAAGCAATACGATTTGATGCACTCTTAAAGACCACCATTTGGGGCGGCGAGGAAGTGACAGAACTCAAACATCTGTCGCAAGCCCCGTTGCAAGTAGGCGAAAGTTGGGAAATTTCAGGACTTCCTGGCGACGAGACACTTGTGAGTGATGGAGAGTTTAAGGGACAGACATTGTCGCAACTCATTGCAACCCACGGAGCCAGTCTGGTTGGCAAGCACAATTACGAGCAGTACGGCACAAACTTTCCGCTCCTCGTCAAGTTCATGTCAACGGCCAAGGACCTCAGCATACAGGTACACCCCGACGACGCCATGGCGCAACGCATGGGTCACCCCTTTGGCAAGAGCGAAATGCAGTACATACTGCACGCCCAGCCGGAGTCACGCTTCTATGCCGGCTTTAATGCCGACTTTTCTGCCGACGGCTACAGCCAAAGTGTGCAAGACGGCTCCTTGATGGCACACCTCAAATGCCATGCCACACATGCCGGCGACTGTTTCCTCATTCCCGCAGGACACATTCACTGCATAGGCTCGGGCAATTTCTTAATTGAAATTCAGCAGTCGAGCAACGACACCTTCCGTGCCTACGACTTCGACCGGCGCGATGCACAAGGCCAACGCCGCGAGCTGCACATAGCACAAGCACGCGAGGCACTCGACTTCCACGCATATCCCACCCATCGTGTACATTACGACCACAAGCCAGACACAGCCTCGCTGCTGGTTGACATTCCCGAATTTGTAGTACGTCTTTACGAGATTGAACACACACTCAATGTGGACTATGCAACCACCGACTCGTTCATCATATACATAGCCTACGAGGGCGACGCCCTGCTGCATTATGATGAGGGTGACGTACACCTCAGTGCGGGCCATACCATACTGTTCCCAGCCTCCACCACATTTGTGCGTATAGAGCCAGGGGCACACGGGTTCAAAGCGCTCGAAACATATTGCTGAAATCACCCAATGCCCAGCACAATCTGCAAATCAAGCAAATAAATACAACCGTTATGAAAGGCGGCGCCAAGAAGTGAAACACCACACGTCCTGGCGCCGCCAATATTATTGAATCATACGGCTCCAATCTACAGAATAAAATTCTGACTTCGTCAATGCGTCACCCTATCAAATGACACAACGCATCGTTTTTCAACATGCGCCATTCAATGGCACAAAAAAAAGCGATGAAGTCAGGAGAGGGTGGTGTTTCATTGTTTGTGAGTTGTGAGATCTGCCGCTAACGCGGAGAACATAAGGACATAAGAACATAAGAACAAAAGAGCTTCAAGACATACGGGCATGGACTTGCGTCCATGTGCCCTCAAGAACATAAGGGCTACGCCGTAGCGTTTAATGCGATTTCGTTCTTGTTTATGACGATCAAAGTTTTAACGGCGTAGCCCTTATGTTCTTGAGGGCATATGGACGCAAGTCCATGCCCGTATGTCTTGAAGCTCTTATGTTCTTATGTCCTTTTGTCCTTTTGTTTCCGCGTTAGCGGCAAATCTCATAACTCGCAAACAATGCCCCCATGTGTGGCATGCCATACTACACAATAAGTGTGGAAAGTTTCCACACATTCCACACACAATTCCCCACTTTCTACACCACCACTTATTTTGGCACGTGTGCAATAACATCTGATAATCAGTGCTTTTATGCCACTTGTGAGTTTTTGGCACGCACCTTGCGCTTTATATGGGCAGAAACAACATTACTCACAACAACAAAAACGAACAAGTTATGAAAAAGTTCACAGTTTCTGCCATCGTGGCAATGGGAGCCGTAGTGCTCAGCAGCGCAGCATTCGCTGGTACAACAAGCTACAACAGCCGTGGCTTTGTGTCAAACTCATCATCAGCAGACACCGTGGTGCCCAACGACACCGTAGTGCCCGAAAACCAAACTCCCGAACAGAAGGACACCACTGCCAAGCAGGAGACTCCCGTCCTGTTCAGCCTGGTTGACACCGTGGTGCCTGCCGACACCCTCACTCCCGCAAAGAATGACGAACCTGCCAAGCAGGACACCCCCGTCAAGGAGGAAACCACCCCGGTTGAATAACCCTGTGCCCCACCAACCCAGGCTACAATAAAAAACAATTCAGACTTAGTATATATAATCGTGTAGTGCAACAGATAATAGTGCCTCGAGTTGGTGCCACGCCTCGCGAATGTGCAAGCTGCTAAAGCATTTGCACATTCGCGAGGCTTTTTTGTTTATTCAGGCAGGCACATGGGCCACACTTGCCTGTGCCCCTTGTCACCCCCGTCCTCCCGCCTCCCTGTTAACTTGTCTGTCTGTCCTCTTGTTCTCACGTCTTACCTGTCCCCTCCGTTTATTTTGTTACCCAAATATCGTTTCATTGTCATGAAAAGGCCATTTCTGTCCCCCATTTTCCACGAATTATTAACACAGAAGCCACTTTTCTGAATATATTAACATACTTTTACCCCCCCGTTTGGAATATTCACTTTACGTCTGTATATTTGCCACGTGAACGAGAGATGTATTTAAGTTTTGCTACCTAATATTTAACAACTTGACGTCTCTGCACGTTACACACAGTTCCAACTGGCTAAAAATTACTTTAACTTAATATTTTATCTAACATGAAGAAAATTACTTTCATGCTGTCGTTGCTCATGTCTATGGGAGCAATGACAACTTCTGCCCAAGTACTTCAGCGTGCGAGGTGGACAGTAACCGTGTCTGGCGAGAATGCTAACGATGGCGGTGGAAAAGACGCTATTATTGATGGCAATAATTCCACTTATTGGCATTCACGCTATAATAACAGTGGTACAGGTGATGCCACCCAAACTCTTCCTCAGTTCTTTGTAATAGATTTGGGTCAAGAAACTTCTTTTAAGTCCATTGGCTATGTCCCACGTCCTGGTCTCAAAAATGGTACAGCTGCTACTTTCAAACTCTATGTAAGCAATACGGAATTTGAGAGCGTAAGCGATAGCAAGAATGCAGCCAGCATTGTCAATGCGCTGGGTAATCCCGCCATGACTGGTACATTTACTTATGCTAATGGCGAAGGACAAACTGTTAAAACGGCTTCTTCTGAAACAGAATTGACAGGTCGTTACGTGATGTTTGTTATCACTGGAGGCAAGGATAATAATAGCTTTGCATCGTGTGCAGAGTTCTATTTGTCAAAGGACGCAAGCATCGCTGCCAAGAGCATTACATTCCACTACAAGGTAGATGGCACGGAAGTGGCTACAAAAACGGCTGAGGTTGTAATTCCTGAAGAACAAGTACCCAATTTGGGCGTTCTTACTAATGGTGCAGTGGCCAAAACTGACGACAGCAATTATGAAGTGACTTGTACCTCGAACATTCCGTTCACTGCCGCAGAAAGCTATGATGCTGCAACTGCCAAGTGGTACGTCATAGATATGCACAGCAACCAAGGAAACTTGTTGTGGAAGGGTAACGATGACAACAGCATCGCTATTGAAACCATAGGTAAAACTACGACTCCGTCATTGACAGATAACTACCAATGGACTTTCGTGGGCAACATTACCAAAGGTTATAAACTTTATAACAAGGCTACTAACAAGGCTGCTGCTTTTAGTGGTGAATCTTTGGCGCTTAGCGAGACTGGTGATATGTTCAAAATTGCAGCCTCTACAGGGTCAAACAAAGCTAACGGTTTCTGCTTCTACAAGACTGAAGGCAACTACCTTAATCACCAGGGTTCAGGTGTTAAGACATGGACAAGTCCCGATGAAGGTTCAACCATGCACGTACAAGCACCAAAGGACTATCCTTTGGCCTACGCACAGACATTCGCCAACTATAGTGACGAAGGTGCACCCGAGGATGCCATCGGTGCAAATACTTACTTAAGCGTTGCTGATAACTTGAATGCTTTCAAGGCTGCCTATACTGCTGCAAGTGCAGAGGGCGCTACTGCCGAGCAAATTAAGACACTCGAAGAGCAGAATGCCAAGGTGGCTGCTGGTAACACCTCTACAATGGAGGTAGGTAAGTATTATCGTTTGTATAATAAGCAGCACCACAAATATGCTTGCCTCAATGACAATCCCGCACAAGTAACAAGCAAACTTAGCGGTACAGTTAATAGCAAGGGTGCATCATCTGTTTTTTATATTGAAAACGCAGAAGCTGGATCTGGTCGCTACCGTATCAAGGTGGAGAACCTCACTCTCGGTAAGGCAAAGTTAAACGCCGGGGGCGGTTCTGGTGCCAACATAGAGCTTGGCGATGATAATTACGGAAGCAAAGGTAGTTATGCTATCTCGCACGTAGGTAAAACATTCTTGTTCTTTGATCAAGCAACAGGTTCTAAATACAGCTATATACACGGTGGTGAAAGTGGTACATGCATGGTAGGTTGGGAAGCAAACAGTGATGCCAGCCAGTGGTACGTTATCCCCGCTACCGATGTAGAAATTGACATGACTGCTCAGGGTGACAAGAAGTATGCTTCGGCTTACTTGCCCTTCGCAGTAAGCAACGTGGCTGGTGCTACTGCCTACACTGGTGCTCTCAATGCAGAGAAGAATACCATCGACATGACTGCTACTACTTCAGTACCTGCCAACACTGGTTTCGTACTCGTTGGTACAGAAAACAAGGCTACTCTTACTATCGGTGAGGCTGCTGCCATTGAAGGCAATGCTCTGACTGGTACAAACACTGGTATCGCATTTGCTGAGGCTACACCTAAGGCCAACTACCTCGTATTTGGTGTAAACGCTGATAAGGTAGGTTTCTACACTCCGGGCAATGTAACCGCTATTCCTGCCAACAAGGCTTACATCAACGCAAGCGCAATTACTGGTTCGGCTATTGCCCTCAACTTCGGCAATACTGTAACTGGCATCAACGCTGCTACTATCAACAATGGTGAGAACAATGCCCCCATCTACGACCTCAGCGGTCGCCGCGTATGGGCTCCTGTTAAGGGCGGTCTCTACATTCAGAATGGCAAGAAGCTTGTCAAGTAAGCAATACCCAATCATCAACATTTAATCAAACAAGTTACACAATTATGAAAATGACATATAGCAAGCCTCAAGCTCAGGTTATCAACCTCTATGCTGAGGACACTATGCTGGCTGGATCTGAAAGATTTGTCGTAGACGGTACCAAAGATACTGACGTTGTAATGTCTGACCAAAAGGGTTGGAGCAGCGACAGCTGGTCTGCCGACGAGGACTAATCCACATGGCATAATACGCTTTAAGGCGGAGATGTTTCCCGCTTTTAATCCACTTGCAAGGAAGTAGGTAGCCTTGCAGGTAAGAAATTATCAATCGTAATTTCTTTCATTTGGTGAGCCGCCCGGAATGCTTTTCCGGGCGGCTTTTTAGATATAGCGTTTGTTGGTAGCGCTTGTTGGTGGCGTTTTGTGCTTGAAGAAACGCAAGCTCTAATGGGGGCGACGCGTCTCGCGTCGGGGATAGTGCAGCTGTTGTTTAGTGGGTTTTGTATGTCTTTTCTTTTTATTTTTCCGACGCGAGACGCGTCGCCCCCATTAGAGCTAGCGTTTTGTGGTAGCGTTTGTTGGTGGCTTTTCGTGCTTGAAGAAACGTAAGCTCTAATGGGGGCGACGCGTCTCGCGTCGGGTATAGTGCAGCTGTTGTTTAGTGGGTTTTTGTGTCATTTCTTTTTATTTTTCCGACGCGAGACGCGTCGCCCCCATTAGTGTTAGCGTTTTGTGTTAGCGCTTGTTGGTGGCGTTTTGTGCTTGAAGAAACGCAGGCTCTAATGGGGGCGACGCGTCTCGCGTCGGGTATAGTGCCGTTGTTGTTTAGTGGGTTTTGTATGTCTTTTCTTTTTATTTTTCCGACGCGAGACGCGTCGCCCCCATTAGAGGTAGCGCTTGTTGGTGGCGTTTGGCGCTTGAAGAAACGCAAGCTCTAATGGGGGCGACGCGTCTCGCGTCGGGGATAGTGCAGTTGTTATTTAGTGGGCTTTGTGTGTCTTTTCTTTTTATTTTTCCGACGCGAGACGCGTCGCCCCCATTAGAGGTAGCGTTTTGAGGTAGCGTTTTGCCCCCTTGCACTTTCGCTTACGCGCAAGTTAGGCTGCGGCTCGGAAATAAAAACGAAAGTTTTAGGACTTTCGTTTTGTATTTCGCTCGCCTTGCACTAACTTTGCTATCTCAAACAATAAAACACATAATAAAACAATAAAGATACTATGACACTGATTAAATCCATTTCAGGTTTCCGTGGTACTATTGGCGGTAAAACAGGCGATACGCTCAATCCTGTCGATATAGCCAAGTCTGTTTCTGCATTCGCTGCACTGCGCGAAAATGTGGTAAGCCGTACCTTCCGCCGTAAGATTGTTGTAGGCCGCGATGCCCGTATCTCAGGCGAGATGGTAAGCCACGTGGTATGCGGTACACTCATGGGCATGGGCTTTGATGTAGTCAACATCGGCCTGGCCTCAACACCTACCACCGAACTGGCTGTGACCATGGAGCACGCTTGTGGCGGTATCATCATCACTGCAAGTCACAACCCGCGCCAGTGGAACGCCTTGAAGTTCTTGAACGAAAAGGGCGAATTCCTGCCGCCCGCAGAGGCATCTGAAGTGGTACGTTTGGCCAACAACTGCAACTTCGAGTTTGCCGATGTCGACAGCCTCGGTTGCTACACCAAAAACTTCAGCTACGACCAGCGCCACATTGAGCTGGTTAAGGATCTCGAACTGGTTGACATCGAAGCTATCCGCCGTGCACACTTCAAGGTGGCCATCGATACAGTCAACTCGGTTGGTGGTATCATCATACCCAAATTGCTGGGCCAGCTTGGCGTGACAGAGGTTACTGGCTTGAACACTGAACCTACTGGCAACTTCTCCCACAACCCCGAGCCCTTGAAGCAGAATTTGAGCGAAATACGCAACCTGCTGCGTAAGGGACGTCACGACCTGGGTATTGTGGTTGACCCCGATGTTGACCGCTTGGCACTTGTATGCGAGGACGGCAGCATGTTTGGCGAGGAAAACACACTCGTGGCCTGCGCCGACTACGTATTGCGCCACACACCTGGCCCCACGGTGTCAAACCTCTCGTCAAGCCGCGGCTTGCGCGATGTAACCGAAAAGTACGGCTGCAACTACGCAGCAGCTGCTGTGGGCGAAGTAAACGTGGTAACCAAGATGAAGGAAACTGGTGCCGTGATTGGTGGTGAAGGCAATGGCGGTGTGATTTACCCCGCTGCCCACTCTGGCCGCGACGCATTGGTAGGTATAGCCCTTATCCTTACTTATCTGGCCAAGACCGGCATGCGCGCTACCGAACTCCGCAACTCTCTGCCGCAGTACTACATTGCCAAAAACCGTATCGACCTCGATCCGACTACCGACATCTTTGGCATTCTGCAGAAGGTTAAGGACCTCTACAAGAACGAGCAAGTTACCGACATTGATGGTGTGAAGATTGACTTTGCCGACAAGTGGGTACACCTGCGCAAGAGCAACACCGAGCCTATCATTCGTGTATACTCTGAGGCACACACCATGGAGGAAGCCGATGCCCTTGGCAAGCAAATCATGGACATCGTTTACAACATGACACAGAAGAAGTAATGGCATAGTTGCTCTTCAATAAAATAACGCAAGTTGACGAGCTGTCGCTATAATAGCCGGCTCGTCAACTTTCTTTTTCTCAACCTATCTTATGAAGAAGAATCTCCTGCTTTTAGCACCAATGCTGTTCCCCGCCGCTGCTGCAGCGCAAGGGCACTACAACATTGTGTACATCATGACCGACGACCACACGGCGCAAATGATGAGTTGCTACGACAACCGTTTTGTCGAGACACCCAACCTCGACCGCATTGCGGCCGATGGCGTGAAGTTTGTTAACTCTTATGTGGCCAACTCGCTGTCAGGCCCCAGCCGCGCTTGTATGCTTACTGGCAAACACTCACACAAGAATGGCTTTACTAATAATGAGCACGGCGTGTTTGACGGTTCGCAGCAAACCATGCCCAAACTCATGCAAAAGGCTGGCTACCAAACCGCCATCATTGGCAAGTGGCACTTGGTGAGCACCCCCACGGGCTTTGACTACTACAACATTTTGCCGGCACAGGGTGACTACTACAACCCTAACTTTATCAACATGGACGGCACCGAAACACGCGAAAAGGGCTATGTGACCAACATCGTGACCGACAAGGCCATTGACTGGATGGAGCACAAGCGCGACAAGAGCAAGCCCTTCATACTCTTTGTGCACCACAAGGCTTGCCACCGTGCCTGGTTGCCCGAAATCAAGTATCTGCGCGAATATGAGGACAAGACATTTGCCCTGCCCGAAAACTTCTACGATGACTATGAGGGCCGCGATGCAGCCAAAACGGCTGAGATGCAGATTGGCAAGCACATGGACATTGTGTACGACACCAAGATGTACACTCCGGGTTCAAAGACGTTTCTGACCGACAATTACCTCAACATGATTGGCCGTCTCGACTCAAGGTCGCGTGCCGAGTATGACTACTTCTACGATTCGCTGGCCTTAGACTTTAACAACCGTCACCTCACGGGCAAGGCCTTGGACGAGTTCAAGTACCAGCGCTATATGCGCGACTATGCCAAGGTGGTGAAGAGCCTTGACGACAACGTCGGCCGCATGCTCGACTACCTCAAGCAGTCGGGATTGCTCGACTCCACGCTCGTGGTTTACACCTCCGACCAAGGTTTCTACATGGGCGAGCACGGGTGGTTTGACAAGCGCTTTATGTATGAGGAGTCGCTCAACACGCCGTTGGTAATGCGTCTGCCAAAGGGCTTCAATGCCCGTGGCGACATCAGCGAGATGGTGCAGAACATTGACTATGCCCCCACATTCCTGCAACTGGCGGGTGCCCCCGTGCCAGCCGACATTCAGGGCGTGTCGCTCCTGCCACTGTTGCAAGGCAAACACCCCAAAAACTGGCGCAAGAGCATCTACTACCACTATTATGAATATCCGGCCGAACATGCTGTAAAGCGTCATTATGGTGTACGCAGTTCTGATGGTTACAAGCTCATTCACTTCTACAACGACATCAATAAGTGGGAACTTTATAACCTCAACACCGACCCGCACGAGATGCACAACATCTATGGCCAGCCGGGTACTGAGAAAATCACTGCCCGCTTGATGAAGGAGCTTGTCCGCCTGCAAAAGCAGTATGACGACCAGGACGCGCTCAAACTTAATGCAAAGTGATGTGAGCATGGTAATGTGCTAATATGGCAATATGCTAATATGCTAATGGGTTGACGCCGTAGCGTTGCAAATAGCAACGCTGCGGCGTCAGCTGTATTTGTACATTTGCATATTATTGCCAGTAAAACCGTACTCAAGCACCAAACGCTACCTCTAATGGGGGCGACGCGTCTCGCGTCGGGAAAATAAAAAGAAAAGACATACAAAACCCACTAAACAACAGCTGCACTATCCCCGACGCGAGACGCGTCGCCCCCATTAGAGCTTGAGTTTCTTCAAGCACCGAACGCTACCAACAAGCGCTACCTCTAATGGGGGCGACGCGTCTCGCGTCGGAAAAATAAAAAGAAAAGACACACAAAACCCACTAAACAACAGCTGCACTATCCCCGACACGAGACGCGTTGCCCCCATTACCGCATTCCCCCATCGCCACGTATAATAAACCTTAAATCTTTGCGGTTTTATAGTACTATGTATTGCACAGTACTAAGTTATAACCTATATTTGCACCATCAAACAATTAAGGAATACTGCTTATGAATGTAGACAATGCCAAACAGCAGATGCGCAAAGGCATGCTCGAGTACTGTGTATTGCTGTTGCTGAGTCGTGAGGAGAGTTATGCAAACGACATCATCGCACGTTTGAAAGAGGCCGAACTGATAGTAGTAGAAGGCACGCTCTACCCATTGCTCACTCGACTAAAAAAGGACGGACTGCTACAATACGAGTGGCGGGAGTCAACACAAGGACCTCCACGCAAATACTACAGTCTGACCCCCGAAGGGCGCAACTTTTTGTGCGAACTCGACAATGCGTGGAACGAACTGGCACGCACTGTGTCGCTGCTCAAGAATATGACGCCACAGTTGCCGCTCAAGGCGTAGCACTTTATTATTAAACAAACAAATCAGAAACCCGCATTATGAAAAAGAATATTACCATCAACATGTTTGGCGTGCTGTATGCCATCGACGACGATGCCTGCCAGCTGCTCGAACAATACATTGACAACATGCACCGCTACTTCGACAAACGCGAGGGTGGGGCAGAGATAGCCGACGACATAGAGCACCGTGTGGCTGAATTGCTGAGCGAACTTAAAGACCAAGGAGTGGAGGCCGTCAGCATTGAGCACGTGCAGCAAATAATAAAGCGCATTGGCAACCCCGAACAAATGGACGAGACGGCCGATGATGCCGAATCTGCCAGCCATGACGGTGAAGCTTCCGAAAGTCAGACACAGACCAGTGCCGAAGACACGTCGGCCGGCCAAGATAAGAACGGTATGTGTGCCCGCAAACTTTACCGCGACCCGCAGGACAAAATGTTGGGTGGCGTCATGTCGGGCTTGTGCCGCTATTTTGGCTGCGACGACCCCTTGCCGTGGCGCATACTCATGGTGCTGCTGGCATTGGTCAGTTTTTCAACCATCGGCATAATTTACCTTGTGGCGTGGGCACTCATACCGGCAGCCAACACCCCCGAAGATCGCTTGCGCATGCAGGGCAAACCCGTCAATGCACAAAGCATCAGCGAGGAGGTTATGCGCGAAGCCAACCGGGCGGCCAACTATGTGCAGTCGCCAGAGTTTCGCAGTGCCGCACGCAGTTTTTGGGGCACATTGCTAAGCATCTTTGTGTTCTGTGTCAAACTGTTTGTACTGCTGATTATTGGCACTTTCATTGCATCGGTTTTGGCGTGTGCCGTATTCCTTGCCATAGCCTATGGTGAGAGCAGCCACATTGGCAATGCCATGAACGACAGTCTGGGGTGGCTCATAGCCCACGATGCCATGATAGGTGTGTTGGGCTGGTTGGGCGTCATATCGTCACTGGTGTTCTTAGGCACACTTTTCTATTTGTTGGTGCGCTCGTTGTTCAAGTCGTCAAGCACCCGTCCGTTGTCGGCCGCTACACGATGGGCTTTGGCCCTTGTGTGCCTCGTCACGCTCATTTCGTCAATAGCCTTTGGCAGCCTGTTTGCTTACAAAGTAAAATGGGTGAAGGAGACGAACCCCAACATCTACAATTTGTCAACCATACCACGTTCGGTCAACCTGTTGGCACGCGATGGGTGGAAACTGAACACGGCAGTCAACATCAATGCCGGCGACAGATGTGTGTCTACTACCGACGACTTTGGCAGCAGTGTAGAATTGCCGTACTACAAGTTTGAAAAGGAAATAGACACTAAGCCTATGTCGCTTGACATGGAGCGTAGTGAAACCCTGTCCGCCGGGCGTTACCACATCGAGGCCATTACGGCTGCCGATGGCCCAGGCATCAATCTGTTCTATACCGAGCGCGGCCGGCGCATCGTCACGCCAGTTTTGCCGCGTCTGAGCTCGGGCTTTGGCAACATGAGCACCATGCCTTATGACAGTGTGGCAAAACTCGGACTTTTCAACGACAGCATAACGCCCTTGCAATGGCATACCATGCAGGCTGATGATGCCGGTGAGTGGAACTTGCAGCGTACCCCGTCGTTTGACCATGCTGGTGGCAAGCTGACCTATGGCTTTGCTGGCACACTGTCTGTGGGTGCCGACAAAATAAAGGTGTTGCGCATACGTGTGGTGTCTGAAACGTATGGGACAAAATAAGATTGACTTTTTGTTTATCAGTTGATATATAACCATTATGTGGGTGCAGTGCTTTGCGATAAAGCGCTGCACTTTTTTTGGCTACAAGGTGATGGAGCCAGGGAAAATAGAAACTTGGTTTGCCTCAGAAAGGTGATGACGGTAGGGTGGTGTAAGTGTCAGTTGACTGAAGTTTCGGATTTAGGTTCGCACGGCCTGAAAGGCCAACAGCACTTAGCCCAGGGCAAGCGAAGCGGCACCCTGGGTATCGTGTGTTGGAGCAGTCACGCCCTGTAAGGGCAAAAGCCTTAATCCTTTATGTTGTTATTCTTGCTTGATAGCTGATTTAGCGGTCTTAAAGTGGAACAACGTATGTATATTTTGTTCAATACCTGCGCCGTGTCTTAAAGCTTTTGCCCTTACAGGGCGCGACTGCTTCAACACGCGATACCCAGGGTGTCGCTTCGCTTGCCCTGGGCTAAGTGCTGTTGGCCTTTCAGGCCGTACCCGTCTAAATTCGAAACTTGAGTCAATTGGCTTATCCCCCCATATTATTTGTTTTTGTAAAATTGTCTGCACTCTGCACTTTTTGTCTGCACTCAGTTGATTTTCAGTGCGTTACGCAGTGTATGTAGGTGCAATGTACCTACACTTTTGTCTGCACTACCTACACTTTTGTCTACACTGCCTGCACTACTTGCACTTCGTCTGCATTGTCTTACATATACAAGCATATTATATGTTGTGCCGGCAAGGAATGCGGGTATAGAGAGGGCGTAAAATTTGTTGGAGCAACTGAAAATCTGCTCTCCCTATGTCCGGCAAACGCGTCCCTTATGCTGTTAGGTCATGTTGCTACGCGTGCAGGTAGTGCAGACAAAAGTGTAGATAGTGTAGGTAGTGCAGACAAAAGTGTAGGTTTATTGCACCTATATACACTGCGTAATGCCTTGAAAATCAGCTTAGTGCAGACAAAAAGTGCAGAGTGTAGACAAATTGCACAAAAAGTGTTGTGAGAGCATATCCATGCTAGTTGCAATCGCAGATGTGCAGATATACAAATATTGCTGTTCGTTAGAACGTAAACATGCGAACGAACTCGAGCACCCAACGCAAGCACCCAACGCAACCTCTAATGGGGGCGACGCGTCTCGCGTCGGGGTAGAGAAAGGAAGGAAATACGCGCTCTGCTAAATAAAAGCTGCATATTTTCCCGACGCGAGACGCGTCGCCCCCATTAGAGTTAGCGTTTGGTGTTAGCGCTTGGTGCTTGAAGAAACGCAAGCACTAATGGGGGCGACGCGTCTCGCGTCGGGGTAGAGAAAGGAAGGAAATACGAGTTCTGCTAAATAAAAGCTGCATATTTTCCCGACGCGAGACGCGTCGCCCCCATTAGAGCTTGCGTTTAGAGCTTGCGTTTAGTGCTTGCGTTTGGTGGTAGCGTTTTGTGATAGCGCTTAGTGCTTGAGTACGGTTTTACAGACAGCAATAATGTGCAGATGTGCAAATATAGCAAACGCCGTAACGTTACTATTTGTAACGCTACGGCGTCAGCCCATTAGCATATTAGCTCATTGTCACATTAGCACATTAACGTGCATCGCTCGTTATGGCACAACCACCTTGGTGTCGTTCACCACATACACGCCCTTGGGCAGGGCGATGGTGCGGGTGCCCTTAACCTTGCTGCTGAATAGTATGCGGCCATTGGCATCGACCACTGTCACCTTGGCTGCTTTGGCTGCGTTGAATGTCAGTGTGCCGGCCGCTGTGCTAAAAGTCAGCGCACGGTTATTGGCAGCATCTTTAACGGCAGTAGTTGTAGAACTTGCAAACTGGCCGTCGATGCTTATGTCGCCATCAACATAGCGTGCATCGAGCGTGTAGGTGCCATCGGCAGCAAAGTCGGCCGCACGCACCACCAGTTTGTCATACTGCTTGTTGCCATAGGCATTGTACTGGTCGCCTTCGAGGTTGTAGCCGTGGCTGATAACGAGTGAGTCGATTACAAAGCCGGGGGCGGGAGTAGCCTTGAGCTTGACCGACTTGCCAAAGGCAGTTTTGTAGTTGACAAGTTCGGTGCCATCGCTCAATGTGATGTAACCGTTGCGGCTGCCAGCCGACAAGTTTACTTGGTCGGCATGAACGTTGAGGCGCACGTCGACAATGTAACCACCATTCTGCTGAATGCTGTTGGTGCTGGTCATTCGGCCTGCGGGGTCGATGTTGCCCCAGTCCACCTTGTAGCGCATGCGGTAGAAACCAGGTGTCATGCCGGCAGGCAATGTAAATGCCGGTGTTGACAGGTTGTTGCGAGCATCACCGCTAACGGCAGTGCCATCGTACTTGTAGCCACTTTGGTCTTCAACTGTTTCGTAGTAATAGTAGCTCATCAAGTCCGACCCTTCGGCCACCTTGTGCGTGTTTTCGTCAAATGTGGCTTCGAATTTGCCGTTGTTGTTTTGGTCAACGTACACGTAGCCATTCATCCAGCCACCATTTTTATAGTCAATAGAGGGTGTGAGCGTTTCGCCCGCTTTGGCATTGAACACCTTTTCGGTAAAGTCGCGATAGATGAGTTGCGGCGATACGGAACCCACTTCGATAGTCTGGTTGCCGGCAGAGGGGCTGTTCAGCTTGACGCTGGCAATGTAGCGTCCAGGTTTGCCCGAGGTGGCGTTATCTTCAAAGTTGAGGCCGTAGATGGCTCCAGGCGTGAAACGTGGGTCGGGTGAGTCGTTTACCTCAATATCGTCGATGTATGCAGCAAAATCGCTGGTAAGCTCCTGTGGCGACGAGGCGTCGGGCACAACCACAAGGCTGTGTACCTGCACGCCATTGCAGCCCTTGATGGGGAACACGGCATCGAACCATTGATTGGCAACCGACACAGAGGTGGAGTATGCCCAAGCCTGCTCCACATCGTTGCTCTGGCCTGCACGGTCGGGGCGCTTGCCAAGTGCCACCAGCATGACACGGCCTTTGACGGGCTTGTATATTTTGACGTGCACATACTTGTAGTCGGGTGTAATGTCGAAGGGCGTGTTAAGGTCGATGCGTGCGCCAAAGGTGTTGCTGCCGAAGCGTGAACGCTGTACGCCCAGAATTTTTTTAGAGTCGTTTACTACTTCGCCTAATTCGTTGGTGGGAGAGATGAAGTTGTCTACCACAGCACAGTTGCCCTTGAGGGTGCCAAGGCGGAAGGGAGACTCCTCCCATGTGTCGTAAACGCCCACACTCTTGTAGCCCGAAGCGTCCTCAAAGTCTACTTTTACGGTCTGTGCCATTGCTGCGAGGGGCAGGCCCAGGGCAGCAAGCGCTATTATATGCTTTTTCATTGAATAATCTATGTATGTCAGATGGACCCCTCAAAGCGCACTTGCAAAAGGTGTGCGTTTGGCAGTCCACTTGTTAAACCATGCTTTGTTTTATCGCAGTTCAATGTTCTCAATAGTAGGACAAGCGCGGCTGTCGAGAATGTTGACGCGCAGGTACTTAACCTTTTGCGGGTTAGCCTCGTAGCTGTTTGAGGTGCTGCCGTTGAGCGGAATGATGCGCTTGTAACCAATGGTAGTGGTGGCAATTTTGCCGCCGCGCTTGGTCCATTTAGTGCCATCGTTGCTGGTTTCGATGCTGAACGCCTTGACGCGCTGGCCGAGCTGTATATGCTCTTGAAGCACCACATAGCGAATGGGTTTGGCCTCGTCCCAGGCAAAGGTGATAGTGCCCTTGTTCACACCATCGTTGGTGGCCCAATAGGTGGCAGAGTCGCCGTTGCACACGTTCTCGGCCTCGAAGTTGCGACCAGTGCCTGCGCTGCGGGTTTCGTTGGCAGTGACGGTGGCCTCTTTGGCATAGTTAGTGCCTTGCAAACGTTCGGTGAGCATTTTGCCCATATCCTTTAAGCGTTCGACCGTGGCAGCGGGCAGTGAGCCCGATTTGTCGGGCGGGCAGTTAAGAATGAGTGTGGCGTTGCGGCCCACGGTTTCGAGATACATCTGGAACAGACGCTCGGCGCTGAGCTGTCCCTCGCCTGAGTGCCAGAACCAGCCACCGGTGGTCATTTTGGCATCGCTTTCGCCCGGTTGCCAGTACCAGCCGTCCATGTTGCCGTACATACCGTTCTTTTCGGGTGCATAAAGGTACTCCTCGGGGCTCCAGTTGGTTTCGCCGGCCCAGCCCTCTTCGTTGCCAATCCAACGGCTCTCGCCGCCTACGCCCCAAAGCACGCAGTCGGGGCATACCTTGTGCACAGTGTCGCGCAGGTTAGGCACATCGTAGTAGGTGGAGCGGTCGATGTTGCGTGTGCCGCCCTTGCCGCCATAGTAGCCATCGCCGCCATTGGCGCCGTCAAACCACATCTCGAACTGGTCGGTGCCGTATGCTGCCAATTCGGCACACTGGCGAAGGAACACGTCCTTTACGTATGTGTCGTCGCCATAATGCTCGTTGTTGCGGTCCCACGGCGATACGTAGAAGCCATACTTCATGCCCAACTTTTTGGCGGCAGCCGCAAAGTCGCGCGGAATGTTGGTGGCCTTGGCGTAGGCGTTGCTCGACGAGGTCACGTTGTGTGTAGTGGTGGCAGTGGGCCACAGGCAGAAGCCATCGTGGTGCTTGACCACGGCTATGCCGCCCTTCATGCCGGCAGCCTTTACCGCGGTGAGCCATTGCTCGGGGTTGGGGGCTGCAGTGGGGGCAAATTTGTTTTCATCTTCGTTGCCATATCCCCACTCATTGCCAGTGTAGGTGTTCATGCCGTAATGAAAGAACGCATAAAACTCTGTGCGCTGCCACTTGAGCTGACGGGGGGCAGGCACGGGGTGTACGGGGGCGGGCTCGTTTTCGGCATTCACCACGCTCTCGTTGACCAACTGCAACTGGGCGTTGGCGGTGAGCGGAGCTGTCAGTGCCAGGCACAGAGCCGAGGCCCAAAGGTAGATTTGCTTCATAATTTATTTGTTTGTGTTAGATGATGTTTCTCATTTCGTGCGCTAATATACGCATTATATTCCGTATTGTAAACTTATGGCTTGCTTGGAGGGGCATGTTTTTAGCTTTTTTGTGCATTTTCGTGCGCTTTGTAGTTATCCAGCTCCTTGCGGCTGCGGCTGGCCGTTACCAAATAGACACCGCCAAAAATCAGCACCACTGCCACGCCTTTTATCCAGTTAAAGGAGTCCATGCCCCAAAGCACGGCCACAATGCAGGCCACGAGCGGCTGTACATAATTGTACATGCCGGCCACTGTGGGGCGCAGTAATTTTTGACCTACAACAATGAGCATGTAGCTAAGGAAGGTGGCGCCTATCACAATAAAGGCCAGTGCGCCAATGTGGCTTGGCTGCAAGGCTGCCCAGTTGGTGCGCATGAGGTCGCCGGCCGAGAAGGGCAGGGTGCATATAAAGGCGTAGGTAAACATCCACTTCATGATGGTGGTGAGCGAATATTTGTTTACGAAGTTCTTGTAGAGTACAATGTATAGTGCGTAGCAAAGCTGTGCGCTCAGCACCAGCAGGTCGCCCCAGATGGCATAATTGCCGCCTGTTGTGGCAGTGGCCTTAACTTGGTTGCCGCTGCCCATGATGAGCAGCAGTGCACCAGCGGCGCCAGCGGCTATGCCGAGCACCTTTTTGCCAGTGATGGGTTCCTTCAGTATGAAGGCAGCCAGCACCATGGCCCATAATGGCATGCTGGTGGTGATGATTGAGGCATCGCCGGGGGTGGTGAGGCTTACACCGAATATAAAGCACCCTTGGTTGAGCACAATGCCCAGGAGGGCTGCGCCAAACAGGCGTGCCAGGTCGCCATGTGGCACGTGTTCGGGTTCTTGAAAGAACGATGCTATCCAAAACAGTACCATGGCGCCGGCTATGCGCATATCGGTCACCACGAGTGGGGTGACGACACCGGCCGCCATGACAAATTTTGAGAGTGGGGACATCAATCCCCATAGTGTGTTGGCACCTAACATTGAAAGGTGTCCTTTTATTGATGAATTCATGTGTTTGTTTTTGTGTTAGTGCGTGGGGGGAGGGGAGACTGTACTATTTATAGTGGAAGGTATGGGGGTATACTAACTTACCTGTTAACCCGTCACCCCGTCAACAGCGTTTGTATACAATGCCGGCCCCACACTTTAATCTGCTCCCCTGATTATTTAGAGAGAAGATTAAGGTGAGGGGCCGGCCTTGTTGGGGTGACGCGGGGGTCACTTGCCTCCTTTGTTATCGAATGATGGTAGCCTCGCGGTCGGGTCCTACAGACACAATCTTGATGGGCGTGCCCGTGGCCTTTTCAATATAGGCAATGTAGCTTGCAAAGGCAGCGGGGAAATCCTTTTCGGCACGTATGGCGGTGAGGTCGGTTTTCCAACCGGGCAATTCCTCGTATACGGGTTGCCAGCCCTCGGTGTCGTAAGGCATTTCGGTAACAGTTTCGCCGTCCTTGGTGTAGGCTGTACATACCTTGATGGTGTCGAAACCATCGAGCACGTCGCCCTTCATCATAACGAGGTCTGTTACGCCATTTATCATGATGGCATATTTCAGTGCTACAAGGTCAAGCCAACCGCAACGGCGGTTACGTCCTGTTACAGCACCATATTCGTTGCCAATGTGGCGAATGGTGTCGCCAGTTTCGTCAAACAGCTCGACGGGGAAGGGGCCACCACCCACACGGGTGCTGTATGCCTTGAAAATGCCGAACACATGGCCAATGCTGTTGGGGGCAATGCCCAATCCGGTGCAGACACCACCACTTGTGGTAGATGATGATGACACATAGGGGTAGGTGCCATGGTCGATGTCGAGCAATGAGCCTTGTGCGCCTTCGGCCAGCACATTTTTGCCTTCGGCCAAAGCGTGGTTGAGCTCATATTCGGTGTCGGTCAAGTTGAACTTGCGCATGTATTCGATGCCCTGCATCCACTTTTGCTCCTCCTCGGTAATGTCGTAGTCGGTGTAGTGCAGGTCGCGCAGAATTTGCTCGTGGCGTGCTTTGAGCGCCTTGTATTTCTCGTCGAAGTTGTGCAAGATATCACCTACGCGCAAACCTACGCGGGCAGCTTTGTCGCTGTAAGTAGGGCCAATGCCCTTGCCAGTAGTGCCAACCTTGTTCTTGCCCTTTGCAGCCTCGTAGGCACGGTCAAGCACACGGTGGGTAGGCAGAATGAGGTGGGCGCGGCGGCTGATGTGCAAACGCTTGGTCAATTCGTAGCCAGCAGCTTCGAGTTCGTGGGCCTCGGACATAAAGAGGTCGGGGGCTATCACGCAGCCGTTGCCAATGATATTGATTTTGCCCTCGTCGAAAATGCCTGAGGGAATAGAGCGAAGTACGAATTTCTTGCCGTCGAATATAATGGTATGTCCAGCGTTGGGGCCACCTGCAAAGCGGGCCACAACATCGTAGCGCGGTGTGAAGTAGTCTACAACCTTACCTTTACCTTCGTCTCCGAACACGATACCCAGCAGGGCATCAACTTTTCCTTTTGTCATATTTGTTATAGGTGATGATTAGCAATTTAAGCAACACTTTAGAGGCGTAACAACATCAATTGTCGCGCCTCCCGTCCTTTTGTTGGCCAAAGTTAGTGCAAGGCGAGCGAAATACAAAGCGAAAGTGCAAAAACTTTCGCTTTTATTTCCGAGCCGCCGCCTAACTTGCGCGTGAGCGAAAGTGCAAGGCGAGCGAAATACGAGTTAAAGCGAAGGGAAAAGACGACTAATCGCAACCGTAATACATTACATAATGCTGCTTCCCTAACACAATCCCAATCTCTAATGGGGGCGACGCGTCTCGCGTCGGTTTTTTCAGCAGTTTCGTTCCGCGGGAAAAATGCAATGTTCATACACTAAATAAAGGCTCACAGATAGCAGTAATTACACTTTTATCTGTGAGCCTTTGCCTTAAAATCCGACGCGGGACGAGGCTGCTGAAAAATGCCCCGACGCGAGACGCGTCGCCCCCATTAGAGCTTGCGTTTTCTATCAGATTGACAGGTTAAAAAGCGGATTTGAAGCCATGGGAAGAACTGTTATACCAGGAAATTGCGCTCTAATGGGGCTTGACCTCGTTCGCATGTTTGTGTTTTACCAGCAATACGTTCAAATATTAAACATTGCTTTCGTTGTCTCCATAAGCGTTTGTGCTACATTGTCGACTGGCAGTTCGTACACCTCGGCCAATTTCTCGATGACCAATGGCACAAACGCCGGTTCGTTGCGCTGGCCGCGGTGCGGTGTGGGGGCCAAGTACGGCGCATCAGTTTCAACCACAATGCGGTTGAGCGGCACGCTGCTGCGCAATACGGCAGGCAACTTCGACTTTTTGAAAGTCAGCACACCGCCTATGCCAAGTACAAATCCCGGAAACGTGTTGAGCAGTTCACTCGCCTCTTCGGCTGTGCCGCCAAAGCAGTGGAACACACCCGTCAGTTCGTCCTTCATAGGTAGCAGCGTGTCCACCAAGTCGCGGTGTGCCGCCCGGCTGTGCACCATGAGCGGCAAATGATAGCGCATAGCCCATTGTGCCTGGTGTTTGAACACCGCTATCTGTTCGTCGCGGCGGGAGTCGTCCCAATAAAGGTCGATGCCCACCTCGCCCACGGCCACATAGGGATTGTTGGGCGCGGCAAGCAGTTGTTCCATGCGGTCGAGCAACGGCCAGGGGTCCGACGGCAGTTCGGTGGGGTGCAGTCCCATCATGGGAAAGCATACACCAGGATAGTTTTGGCATATTTGCAACATGGGGCCAATGCTTGCCTCGTCAATGTTGGGCAGTAGCAGCATTCGGGCACCAGCTTGCAGGGCGCGCTCCATAACCATCAATCTGTCGTCGTCAAACTCCTCAGTATATATATGTGTATGCGTGTCGATAAATTGCATGTGCCAGAGTGTGTAGGTGTTGACATTACTTGTTGCGTCCTAACAGCGATGTGGCATAGTCCCACAACACGCTCCATTGCGACTCGGGCAATGAAAGTTTGTGCAATTCGTTGTGCGCCTCGTCGTAAAAGCGGTTGATGGCGGCGCGAGTCAGAGCCGGAATGTCGAGTGCATTATAAATGTCTGTTACAGCCTTAATCTTAGCCTCAGCCTCCATGCTGTTGTTGCCGATGAGCGTGAGCAGTTGCGCCTTTGTAGCCTCGTCGGCACGCTGGTAGGCGTTGATGAGCAGATACGTCTTTTTGCCGCAAAGAATGTCGCCGCCAATCTTTTTGCCAAACACGGCAGGGTCGCCATATACATCGAGATAATCGTCCTGCAGTTGGAAAGCCAATCCCACGCGTTCGGCAAAACGGTAGAGCACCTCGGCGTCGGTTTCGGGGGCGCCAGCCAGCAGGGCGCCCATCTTTGTGGCACAGGCCAGCAGTACAGATGTTTTAAGGCGAATCATTTCAATGTACTCGTCTTCGGTCACATCGGTGCGTGTCTCAAAGTTTACATCATATTGTTGTCCCTCGCAAATCTCTTGTGCCGTGCGTGCAAAGAGGTCGAGCGCTTCGGCCTGATGCTGGCACTGGCATTGCATGATGTGGCGGAAGGCCATAATGAGCATGGTGTCGCCCGAGAGCACAGCCGTGTTGTCGTTCCACTTTTTGTGTACGGTGGGTTTGCCGCGTCGCATGTCGGCATGGTCCATCAAGTCGTCGTGCAGCAGGGTGTGGTTGTGGTAAGTTTCGATGCCCACAGCCGCGGGTGTGGCATGGTTGATGTCGTCCTTGTACAAGCCATAAGTCATGAGCAGCAGGGTGGGGCGCAGACGCTTGCCTCCCATCGAGAGCACATATTCGATAGGTTCGTACAGTCCCTCGGGCTTTTGGGGGTAAGGTACCGCCGCCAGCGCCTGTTCGATGTAGGGCACCCATGACGTATGTTTGGCAAACTGGGCCATCAGCCATTGTTGCTGCTCGGCAATGGTCATGTCAGAGTTGTCAAGCAGCACAGCGTCGTCGGCCTGTCGCAGGGGGGCCACCTCGCGGTGTGAATCGATGTAGTCGCGCTCCTGCACATTTTTCAGTATATCGTCATAGTCCACCTCTTGGCCCTTAGCCTTGAGTTCGTCGTAGCGGCGTTGTGCACGCACCTCGGCCGATGCTGTGACAAATATTTTGAGCTCGGCGTCAGGGAACACCACCGTGCCAATGTCGCGGCCGTCCATCACAATGCCTTTGTCGCGCCCCATGCGTTGCTGTTGGGCAGTCATGGCCGCACGCACAAAAGGCAGCGCCGCCACCGGACTGACGTGCGAGCTCACCTCAAGTCCGCGAATTTCGTTTTCCACACATTCGCCGTTAAGGTGAACCAGGGGGAGCTTGCTCTGCTCGTCAAGCTTAAAGCTCACCTCGACCTGTGGCATGAGTTGTTCGAGTTCGGTGGCTTTCACAGTGCCGTCGGCATTAAACAATCCCTGACGGAGTGCAAACAGTGTGACTGCGCGGTACATGGCACCGGTATCAACATATATGTAGCCCACCTCGCGGGCGAGCGCTTTAGCCATAGTGCTTTTGCCACATGACGAGTGACCGTCGATGGCTATGACAATCTTTTTCATACTATTCAACTTTCGGGATTAGACGGTGCACACACATTCTGCATCAGAAGGCGTACCCCACGTTGGCCATAATAGAGTTGCTGGCCTGGTGATATTTGGCGTACGACACGCCAAACTTGAAATGCTTGACATTAACGCCGGCACCAGCCGACAAGCCTGCCAAATGTGACGAACCAGAAGCCTTGAGTTCGTAGGCACGGCGGAAGTTGTAGCCGACCGACAGATACAAGTAGTCGGTGGGCAGAATATCAAGGCCCAGCACAAAGTGGTTGAGAGCTATTTTGCCAAATCCCACTTTGTCGCTTTTGTCCTTATCCTTGTTTTCGGGCAACACGTAGTAGCTCGACTTCCAGCGTGTCACGTCGGTCATGGTAACATGAAAGCGCACTGGCAGGTGTGCCATGCCCTTGCTAAAACCTAATGCCAGGGTGAAGGGCAAATGCGTGCGTTGCCCGTCATGGTACGCCTTCAGCTGTGTGCCAATGTTTTGCAGCGAAGCCGACACCGACAGGTCATTTTCATCGTCATAATAGTTTACGCCCACATCAATGGCTGCTGCCAGGGCCGTGTAGTCGGCCAGGTTCGACACCATCATTTTCAGGTTGGCGCCACCCGTCCATCGGTCAGACAGCAAATAGCTGTAGCCTGCTCCTATTACAATGTCCTTGGCGCTGAATTGCCCCAAGGTGTTCCCTGCCTCGTCGGTCTCGTCCATTTTGCCGTAATTCATGTATTGCACACCGACTGCCATGGTGTGGCGTTCGCCAAAAGCCTTGACAAAGTGTGCTCCCATCCACGTGCTGCCCGCGGCATAGGTCATGAAATCAAGGCCGGCCGACAAGTCGCTTACGTTGGCATAAAGTGCCGGGTTATACCAGCCGGCAGTTGGTTCGTCCTCAATGAGCGTCACGTTTTGCCCGCCCAGGGCGGCTGCGTGCGACGACGCGGGAAGCCTCAACGTGTTGAACGCTGAGGCATACTCCTGTGCTAATGCCGTTGCAGGTAGTACGGCCAGTAACAGGCTGAATATTTTGATGTTCATTGTGAGCATTTCTGTTTCAGTGCCAAAATTACAAATAAAACTCGGTGCGGAGGGGCCTGTGACTTAAAAACTTGTATTATCTTGCCTTTGGTGGACTTTTTGGTTGACGGGTTAACGGGTTGACAGGTTGACGGGTTAACGGGTTGACAGGTAAGATAGCTAAGTTTTTAAGTCTCTTGCCATTTCGGCTTTAATATAATAAAGAGTGTAGCATACTTACTTGTCAACTTGTCAACCCGTTAACCTGTTAACCCGTTACGACCCGTTAACCAAAAAGATAGGCTGCACCTCGGCAGAAAGTTCAAGCAAGCTTGACTTTCTTCACTCGGTTTGCACTATCTTTGCAAGCAGATAATCCGCATATATGATAAAGAACTTGCTATCGCTGCCACCTAATGCCGTCGGGGTGTTTCACCAACTGACGGGGGCGGAGCGTGATACATACTACTGCACAGCCGACCCTGCCGACCACAAACTTGGCTCGGGCGGCGGCACGGCATGGTTGCTCAAGTCGGCCCATGCCGACGAAGGTGCCAATGTGTGTTTTGACACATGGCTGGCACAGCACAAACGTGTGTTGCTGCATGCTGGCGGACAAAGCCGGCGACTGCCGGCCTACGCACCAAGCGGCAAGGTGCTCACCCCAATACCCGTGTTCAGGTGGGCACGCGGCCAACGCATTAACCAAACGTTGCTCGACTTGCAACTGCCGCTCTACCATGACATCATGCACAAGGCACCGGCATCGCTGCACACACTGATAGTGAGTGGCGATGTATTGCTGCGCACCACCGAAGCTTTGCAGGACATTCCCGAGGCCGACGTGGTGTGCTATGGTTTGTGGGCCGACCCCGTGCAGGCATCGCACCATGGCGTGTTTTTGATGAACCGCCAAACGCCCACACAACTCGACTTTATGCTGCAAAAGCCTACAACCGCACAACAAGCCGAACTGATGCCCACGCACTTGATGCTGATGGACATCGGGGTGTGGCTGCTCAGCGACAAGGCTGTCAAGCGCCTGATGCAGAAGTGTGAGGCCGGAGCCAATGGCGGCAAGGGCTGCACACCGGGCGGACACTTTGCAGCGCTGCCAGGCTACTACGACCTGTATAGCGACTTTGGTTGCGCATTGGGTCAAAATCCGTCGCGCCCCGACGCCGCTCTGGCCGACTTGTCGGTGGCCATACTGCCCCTGCCGGGTGGCGAGTTCTACCACTATGGCACGGGGCAGGACATGATAGCCTCGTCGGTGGCCATACAGAATTTGGTAAAAGACCAACGCTATATATTGCAAAGGGGTATTAAACCGCAAACCTCGGTGTTCACACAAAACACCCTGCTCGTCAACCGTCCCACACCTGCCACCCGCAATGTGTGGATTGAAAATGCTTATGTGGGCAAGGGTTGGCACTATGGCAGCAACCACATTATTACGGGTGTGCCTCAAAACAACTGGCAGGTGACCTTGCGCAATGGCGTGTGTGTCGACTTTGTGCCGGTGGGCGATGCGGCTTATGCCGTGCGTCCTTATGGTTTTACCGATGCCTTCAGGGGCGATGTGGCCAGCCTCGACACCATGTATATGGAGCAGCCTCTGCACAGCTGGCTCGCGGCTCGCGGCTTGTCTGCCAATAGTTTGGGCGGCCCAGGCACCGATTTGCAGTCGGCACCCTTGTTTCCCGTAACTTCCGACATGGAGGCGTTGGGGCAACTGCTCAACTGGTTTGTGAGCGACACACCCGATGCCGAGACGTCAGCTCTTTGGAGCAAATTGCCGCGTTTGTCGGCCGACGAACTATCAGCACAGGCCAATTTGCCGCGGCTCTTTGAGCAGCGCCGTACCTTGCAGGCTCAAACGCTCCCCTTGGTGGCAAAGAACTGGCAACGCAGTGTGTTCTATCAAGTCAATCTTAAAGACATGGCAGCGCAATATGCCGCAGGCCAATGGCCGTTGCCCGATGCGCTGCCGCAAACGGCTCCGCTGATGACACGCATACACGATGCCATGTTCCGTGCTGAATGTTTGCGTCCCACCCAGGCAGCCGAGGCCCAGGCCTACGAAAGCCAGGCATTTGCCCTGCTGCGCGACGGGCTTACCGAGAATGTGCTGCGTCACCAATGCACCCCGCGCTGCACCACCTATGCCGATCAAATAGTGTGGGCACGCAGCAGTGTGCGCATCGATGTGGCCGGTGGCTGGACCGATACGCCACCTTACAGTTTGATAGCTGGCGGCAATGTGGTAAATCTTGCGGTCAACCTCAATGGCCAACCGCCCTTGCAGGTGTATGTCAAGCCATGCAAGGAGCCTGTAGTCATTTGCCGCTCCATCGACCTCGGTGCCATGGAGCGCATCGAAACCTACGAGGCTCTGCTGCAATACAACAAGGTGGGGTCGCCCTTCTCCATACCCAAGGCGGCCTTGGCCCTTGCGGGGTTTGCGCCAGGCTTTGGCACAGAGCATTTTGCCTCGCTGCGCCAACAGCTCGAGGCTTTCGGCTGTGGATTAGAAATCACACTGTTGGCAGCCATTCCGGCAGGTTCCGGCCTTGGCACGAGCAGTGTGCTGGCAGCCACAGTACTGGCCGCCTTGAGCAATTTCTGCGGCCTTGGCTGGGACAAGAACGAGGTGTGCAACCGCACCCTTGTGCTTGAACAGTTGCTCACCACTGGCGGTGGCTGGCAAGACCAGTATGGCGGAGTGTTGCCAGGCGTAAAGTTGTTGCAAACCACAACCGGATTCGACCAAAATGCCATGGCGCGCTGGTTGCCCGACACCCTGTTTACCCACCCCGACACGCGTCCGTGCCATTTGCTTTATTACACGGGCATCACACGCACGGCCAAACACATACTTACCGAAATTGTGCGGGGCATGTTCCTCAACAACACGCAACACCTGCATCTGCTCAACAACATGAAGCAGCATGCGCTCACGGTGTTTGATGCCTTGCAAACCAACGACCTGGCCCGCTATGGCCGCATGGTACGTGCCACTTGGGAGCAGAACAAAGCGCTCGACGCCGGCACATCGCCCGAGGCTATTGAAGCCCTTTGTCGCCGTATAGACGACTTGTGCTATGGCTACAAACTGCCGGGTGCTGGTGGTGGCGGATTTATGTATATGGTGGCTAAGGACGCCCAGGCGGCACAACGCATCAGGCAGTTGCTCACCGATAATCCGCTCACGCCAAACTCGCGCTTTGTCGACATGGACGTGTCTGCCGAAGGGTTGCAGGTGAGCCGCAGTTGACGGGGTGACGGGTTGAAAAGTTGAAAAGTTGAAAAGTTAACGGGTAAGTATGCCAAACGCTACTTATTCTGTTAAAGTCAGAATGCTAAGAAACTTAGCAAACTTACCCGTTAACCCTGTTAACCCGTCACCCCGTTAACCCCGTCCCCCCGTCAACTAATTCCACTAACGAGTAATAATATAAAACAGCACACATACATTGGCACTATTTTCACTACCACCCACCGCCTCGCGCGACGGACTCAATTTGAGCATGGTCGTGGGGCAAATAGCGGACGACGAAACAACCGCAACCTTGAAACGCACCCTGGCTCCCGAGTGGGCCTTGCAGAGCGGTGTGCAACTTACATGGCCACACGCTGGCACCGATTGGGCATATATGTTGCCCGAGGTAACTGCCTGCTATCTGCGTCTGGCCTACGAAATAGCCACGCGCGAGACGCTGCTCATTGTGGCACCCGACACCGAGGCCGTTAAACGCTTGATTGACGAGCAACTGCCCAAGCGTGCCACCGCACACATTATATATAAAACTTGCAACACCAACGACACCTGGGCACGCGACCACGCCTTTCTGACCCTGGCCACCACCGAGGGACCCGAACTGCTCGACTTCCGTTTCAATGGTTGGGGAGGCAAGTTTGAGGCTTCGCTCGACAATGCCATCAACGCCCACTTGGTTGAGGGTGACACGCCTGTGCTGAAAGGCAAATACGTTGACTACCTCGACTTTGAACTTGAAGGGGGAAGTGTCGAGGTGGACGGCCTTGGCACATTGCTCACCACATCGGAGTGCCTGCTCAACCCCAACCGCAATGCGCAACTTGACAAGGCACACAAGGAGGCTCTGCTCAAGGAGCGCCTTGGCGTGAACCGCGTGCTGTGGCTCGACCATGGCTATCTGGCCGGCGACGACACCGACTCACACATCGACACTCTGGCTCGCCTTTGTCCTGACAATACCATTGTGTATGTTAAATGTACCGACAAGGCCGACGAACACTATGCCGCACTGCAGGCCATGGAGCAGCAACTGCACACGTTCTGCACGGCCGACGGCAAGCTTTACCGTCTGTTGGCACTGCCCATGGCCAATGCCATATACGACGAAAACGGCGAGCGCCTGCCTGCCACCTATGCCAACTATCTGGTAATGAACAATGTGGTGCTGTACCCCACCTATGCACAGCCCGACAACGATGAGGCTGCGGCCGAAGTGCTGCACAAGGCTTTTCCCGGGCGCGATGTGGTGGGCGTGGACTGCCGCGCGCTCATACGCCAACATGGTTCGCTGCATTGTGTCACCATGCAGTATCCCAAGGGCGTGTTGCCGCAAACTTTCTCTGATTAAATAACTCATGTTTCGGATTCAGCCCGTCCTTGTTAAATCCGGAATTCCAGTAAATAATTGCTATTACAATGACCAAACATAAAATACTCAAGGTAGGCATCGTACAACAGGCCTGTACGGCTGATGTGGAGGCTAACAAGCAAAATCTTAAACGCAACATTGCCGATGTGGCAGCCCAGGGGGCAGAGCTGGTGGTGTTGCAAGAGTTGCACAACTCGCTTTACTTTTGCCAGGTTGAGAGTACCGATAATTTTGATTTGGCAGAGCCAATTCCCGGTCCTTCAACCGACTTTTACGGCCAAATAGCCCGCCAGCATGGCATAGTGCTCGTCACTTCGCTGTTCGAACGGCGCGCTGCCGGCTTGTATCACAACACCGCCGTGGTGTTTGAGCGCGATGGCAGCATTGCTGGCAAATACCGCAAAATGCACATACCCGACGACCCTGCCTATTACGAAAAATTCTACTTCACACCGGGCGACATGGGTTTCCACCCCATCGACACATCAGTTGGCCGCCTTGGGGTGCAGGTTTGTTGGGACCAATGGTACCCCGAGGGCGCGCGGCTCATGGCCCTGCAAGGTGCCGAACTGCTCATTTACCCCACTGCCATAGGCTACGAAAGCAGCGATACCCCCGACGAGCAGGAGCGCCAACGTGAGGCATGGACTACTGTGCAGCGCGGTCATGCTGTGGCCAACGGACTCCCCGTGATAGCCGTCAACCGCACGGGCCACGAGCCCGACCCTTCGGGTCAGACAAATGGCATCAGTTTTTGGGGCTCAAGTTTCGTGGCCGGCCCGCAGGGCGAATTGTTGTATCGCGCACCAAAGGACGAGGCTGTGAATGCCGTGATAGAGGTGGACATGCAGCGCAGTGAAAATGTGCGCCGCTGGTGGCCCTTCTTGCGCGACCGCCGCATCGAGGAGTTTGGCCCGCTTGCCAAGCGCTTTATTGACTGATACAACATTCAAACACTAAACGCTACCACTATAGCTTGAGTTTTGTGATAGAGTTTAGCTAAAAGCACTACCTCAAAACGCAAGCACTAATGGGGGCGACGCGTCCCGCGTCGGGATAATTAAAAGGAAAGATACACTAAATAATAGCTGGATCTTTTCCCGATGACGCGGGACGCGTCGCCCCCATTAGTGGTAGCGTTTTCTATCAGATTTACAGGTTAAAAAGCGAAGTTGAAGCCATGTAAAGGACTGTTGTGCCAGGGATTTGCGCTCTAATGGGGGAGCGACGCGTCTCGCGTCGGGGCATTTTTCAGCAGCTTCGTTCACGTACTGTTCCACACCATGCAGTCCCGTTTGTGCAGGTCAATCACCATCGTGTTGCGCACCAGTTTGCTCACGGGCACACCCCCTTTGTCCGCCTGTTTGCGCCGTTGCACTTCGGGCGTGCGGTCAGGCACATTATAGCGCATGTCGCACAGTTCGTCCATCAGGGTGATGGTTTGTTCGGTCAGACCGCAGTTTGTGGTACTGCCAGTCGCTTGCGGTGCGCAGTCAGTGTCGTTGCCCATGCTTTTTTGCGGCCGGGGCGTTTCAGTGTTTTTAGTTTGTGGTTCCGGGCTTTGTCCGATAGCGTCTATCAGTTTGTCAACGCCACGTTTCACAATGGCATCGGCATAACGCAGCATTTTGTTAAGCATTCGTTTCATGGTAGTTGCTACAATTTGGTTTAGTACAAAAGTAAAGTGCTGCAAAGGTAACACCAAGGCATTGTACCCATCAAAAAAAGTGTACAATTTGTACACAAATATTTGCTCCCTCCCCGTCTGCCTACATGTAAAAGAGTGCGTGTATTTTTACTGCCATCTTACACTTTTTGCACGTAACAAGTTGATACACAAAGGTTTCAAGTGTGTAAGATAATTCCAAAGTATCTTACACACCCTTGCATACATCTTACACACTTCACCCCGCTGCCGCACAGTCGGTTTTGTCGTATGCAGTAGATAATACGGCATAGGGGAGTAGAAAAATCTGTCGGAGCAACAGACTTTTCTGCTCCCCTATGCCGTGATACTGTTCTCCCGTGCTTGTGTCGTGTGGCAGTGTGCGGGTTGTGTAGGTTGCGTGTAGGTGACATTGGTAGCATCTTACACTAAGTAAAATACTGATAGTCAATGAGTTGCAGCATATTAGTGTAAGATGTAAGATACTCGGCAAGTAAAGTTTTGGTAGTATGGTAAAGGTATCGCTACTACTAAATGCAACCTCTAAACGCAACCACCAAACGCTGCTACTAAACGCAAGCACAAAACGCTGTAAAAAACGCAAGCACTAATGGGGGCGACGCGTCCCGCGTCGGGATAATTAAAAGGAAAGATACACTAAATAATAGCTGAATCTTTTCCCGACGCGGGACGCGTCGCCCCCA
>ENA-UEOZ01000051-UEOZ01000051.1-human-gut-metagenome-genome-assembly--contig:-NODE-51-length-90519-cov-178.044968_pt1 | contig 90519 bp, 60 predicted proteins | sample MGYA00242898_ERZ507912 | MGnify/ENA primary metagenome ERZ507912 (study PRJEB26167, sample SAMN06115410) | human gut metagenome | host: Homo sapiens | place: China:Chongqing | collected 2016-04-27... | reverse complement strand
TGTGGAAAGTACCAGTACCAAGTGGCGTATTCCAAGAATGACTAAAAGTAGAAGTTTACGATGTCCTCAGGACATTGAACCAAGTGTCTGCCACTGTCTGGGCATTGAGCCTTGAAGATGATCCTAGAGGACGGATAGTAGATGGATGCCACTATGAGAAAGCCAACTATCACACCCAGTGTGTATAGATGAGGTGTGAATATAAACACCAGCGAAGCAGTAAAAGTGAAGGTACATAATTTCTTGTCATCATGCAGTCTATGCAGCAATTTGTCCGCATAAGAAAACTTGAACAGCAGCAAAGCCAACAGTGCCATTACATGAGCACCTATCTTGTTTGGCTGTACTTGGTATGCCATGAAACAGAACACAAGTATTACCATCAGTAACAGTAGCGTATACAGCTTTCGAAAATAATGCGAAAACACCATACGGAGATAAAAGTTCTGCATCATACGGCAGTTCTTCTTGTAACACATCGTAGATGCCACGAGAAGAAATATAGGGAAGAAAAGAAAGATAATCTTAAATATCATAGTTCAAATTTTAATGTAAAACGTTAATAACCTTCGAATAACTCCAAATGTATGATACCATAGGTAACATCCTCAAAAAGCAGTTCGACATCTTCCATTGTCAGGGTATTTGATGCAAGGCGTTTTCTGAAGCCTGCATCTTTTCCCATGAGAGTCTTGGCACTTTGCTCTATCTCAAGCAAAGGAATGTGCCACTTTTGACCACGTATGTAATCATTATTGGAATGACAGGCCCGAAGGGTAATACACCGACAGCAAACAGTCTGTACCATGCCATGCCGTGAGACGGCGGTGTCTCTCCATAGGAAAGAACTTTCTATGTCAATCCAAGTATGGTATTTGTGGATGAAGTCCAGGATACCTTGAATCTGCACGTCACTCATAGATGGAACGCAATATCACATGAAGCACAGCAGCATGTCCGCCTTATCACGCTTGTACTTGAAGAAACCAGTTCTAGCCTGCAGTTCCAATTCATGGCACAAGTCACCATACATGAACTCCAAGGACTCATAGATGGTAACAATTATGGAATGAACATTTCCATTGGCATCCGTACTGGCATTCATTTTGTACATACGCCCGAAATTAGGGTTGGAGAAGGCACAACAGAACTGTCCGAACTCCGTATGCACAGAAGTCACCTTATGATAAAGGATAATTAGTTCCATCTGGTCTTCCAAAAGGTTCATCACCTCTTCGAGGGAATAAGACTTTTCCAACTTGAAGTCAAGCAGGACATATCCGTCTTCATAGACTGGCTGTTCCATGCGCTCCTGATTGATAAGCTCCGGCAACTGCAATGGTGCAAGTGCCAGGAAGTCGTTGAGAAATTTATGCAGCATAACTATTGTGTTTATAATGAAGAAATGTATAGCTTGATGAACATATCTGGTAACCCGTCTGTCATATTCTTGTCCATCTGCAAGGAACGGCTAAGACAGGCGATTGTGCCTAAGGCATCTATTGACAGTTGCACCAAATCCTTTCGCTGATTCTCTGAAAGCATCGCCATTCCGAAGTCATCAATGGACAGGAATGGTTGCAGTATCATCCAAAAATAGGCAGTCCGTTGTTCAGCGGAAGTAACCTTTCCACTCTTAATATCAGCAATGCAAGTCTGCGCATTGGCGATAATTCTTCGGCTGGTTCTGGCCGCCATATATGCCACAGCATCCCTTGTCGGTAAGTTTCCTTTCCTTGAAGATTGGGCTATCATCTTGCACACATCTTCCGTTCCACTTGTTATATGCGAAACCGACACGTCGCTCATCTCGTGCAGATGAGATAGAAATGTTCTGAACAGTCTGTCTTCCGTTTTCAAGAAGGCAAGAAATTGTGATTGGTTGGCTATGCCTTCCTTCTTCACCTTTTCAAGGAAGAAATGATAGGTGGTCAAGATCCTTGTCTTATCACCTTTATATTCCGGTAAAGAATCGAGGCTTTCAAAGAATCGTGATGCAACTATTGACAAACTATCCGTTTCTTTCATACCCTTGTATGGTGTAGCTTTCATCTTCAATAGAAGCACGTCCTTGAATGTTCGTCGCTTGGCTATTGCTATGCGCATAAACTCGTCACGGATGGAGTCATGGACATTGGAAAAGTCTTCCATCGGAAACGAATGTGCCTTTTTGATGGTGTCTCGCATCAGGCAAGCAGAAACCGAGTCTTCCAAAATACGCCACTTGGATATTTTGTCGGCAAGGTGTTCCATAGACAAGTCCTGGTTGGATTTCATGCTTGACAGGAACTCCTTTTGCGCATCTAATGCCTCTTTTGTATTATGAAAAGACAGATTACTACCATCTTTTGTACATGATGCCAGCAATAGTATGGCAAGTATGATGGCAGACAAAATGGATAAACGTCTTCCATCTTTAAAGTATGATGTACAATGATTTGAAGTACAAAATTGTTTGTACTTCACTCCCACTCGGCATTTTGCCGCTGATATAATAACTTTTATACTTTTCATTTCGGACTTTGTTTGAAATTTACGGTGCGAAATTACAACTATTTATCGAGTATTCATTAACAACAAATCAAACTTTATAATTTATTCTAATTCATACTTTAGAGTATGATATAAAATGATAAAATATCCAAGAAAATACAGTCCTCAAAACTTTAATTAACTATAATATTTATCAGAGTATGATTATACTTTGATTAATTATAAGTATCTTTGCCATCTAATTTACAAATCAGTGAACAATAGTTATGGCAAAAGTAGGTTACATATACAGTTCGGGGCAGCATGATACATTCGCCACAGACAAGACATGGATGGAAGAGTATGGTTGCTGCCGTATTATTGAAGAAGATGGGAGCCAGGAAAAGACGCGTCCAGAATGGAAGCAACTCATGGACTGTCTAGAACGAGGTGACGAACTGGTCATTTCGAAGTTTAGCAACGCCTTGCGTGGAGTCCGTGAGTTGGCGATGTTCCTGGAGTTCTGTAGGGTAAAGGTGATAAGAATCATATCCATACAGGACAGAATAGATTCCAGGGGAGAGTTGTTTCCAAACACCTCTATAGCTGATGTGCTGTTCATGTTCGGATCATTGCCAGAAGAGATTATTACATTACGCAAATCCGCCACTCATGTAGAACGCATTAAGTCGGGCATCAAGCCTCAGAAAAACCAGACACCCAAGAAAGGCATTGACCGTGAGAAGAACATCGTCAACATGTATAACAATAACTATTCCATTGACGACATATGGAAGGTAAGTGGTTTCAAAAGCCGAAGCTCAGTCTTCCGCATACTCAACAAGTATGGGGTTAAGTTGAATCGTGGAAAATTCTGCGGTCCGCTCGGTAAAAGAAAGCAAACCGATGAGGGTAAAAAAGAAAATGATTAAACAAAGATAGCTATGTCAAAGTCTACAATAAAGAAACTCCTTCAGTCAATGACAAAGGAGAATATAATAGAAATGGTGCTGGAACTGTATTCTGCCCGAAAGGAAGCTAAGGAATACTTAGAGTTCTATGCGAGTCCTGACGAAAAAGAAAAGTTAGAAGAATACAAGAGTATTATCCGTGAGGAGTTCTATCCTAAAAAACGGAGAGAACCACAGACACGCTTTTCCATTTGCAGAAAAGCCGTGGCAGACTTCAATAAGCTCAAACCTTCTGCCGATGCACAAGCAGAGCTGATGGTCTCCTATATGGAATGGGCAACCCAGTTCACCTATGACTATGGAGATATGTGGGAGCAGTATTACGACTCTGTTGAAAGCAATTTCGAAAAGGCCATTAAGTTCATTGTCACTAATGGATTGTGGGAAAAGTATTCTCAAAGGCTTCAACAGTGCGTTGAATGGTCGGACGGATGTGGCTATGGCTTTGCAGATGCCATGGCCGACTTGTATGAGGATGGCAAGGATATGTATCAAGACCTTGCAGGGAAATAATTCCACAACTTAGATGAGTGAGGTAGAAATCAAAAAGATGTTCGGCAAATGAATTGGGCACATATTATAATGAGATTATACACAACAACAATCATAACATAGAGTCGTCCTGTATGCAAACTTCTTCAGATTATACAATAAATCAAGTAATAGTCCGTTAAAATATAAAGATAACAAGAAAAGCAGTTGTCATGGTGCTTAAATGACAACTGCTTTTTATAGGACTCTTTATCGTGCTGCAACACGATGTGAGAAATGTTCGTGCAATAAAAGCCAATGGTTATTTTCCATTGTCATTTCGATTGTATCTTGGACGTTGACCACCATGCTGGCTCGTGTAGCGTTGGATATTTGCCTCTTCCCAACTACCAGCTGCGTCACGAGTAGTAACATTGCCAATCTTCTCCATAGAAGTGAAGTTCATACCTTCATTGCGATGTTCCTGCTCGCGGCGTTCAAGGTCATTAGTAATGCCATAATATACAATCTCATTTCCGTCTTTAACACGGTATTTGTAAGTATCTCTATTAGACATATTCTTTCCTTAAAATGTTAAACATGTGAACTAACACTTATCTTCTGTTTTTCATGGGGGAAGCATCTAAAGAAGCCCCTGTCACGTTATACCGATAACATCGTAGGTTCGTGATTGCCTAAAGCACCAAGATAGGCATATACAAATGCTGTGCCAATGGACTTTACATTTTGTTTCACATATTTAACGACAATTTGTCTTTCATTTTCTGTCTCTTTGACAGTTATCAAGACCTGTTTAAGAAAAACAAACTATTTATGGCAAATAAACAATTGCACTCAACTGAGTCCGCAAGTTCTATATAGGGGAACCGACAATCATCATACTGCAAATTGCGCTTGCAGTATGGCTTGCCTACAATTGTCTTACAGAATAGGTACACAAGTCCCTTTCCACAAAGCATTGGCATTTGTGTACAAAAAGGTACACAAGATGTTTTTGACCTTGTGGAATAATACTATTGGCAGATAAGGCAAACGGCTCTTATCTGTCTCTTCTAAAATCGTTTCGTTTGTCTCCGTGAAAAAGGCTTCTGAGCAATCCACCCAAAGCCTTGAACACGAAGAATACTACGAATACTGATACAATGTCGTTCATACGCTTCTGTTTATATTTAAGTCTTGTACAGATTGATGATGTCCATGCCCATCGTCTTGGCTTTTCGGCAAGTATAGAACGTACCACCCTTTGGGGTACCATCGAAGAATGCTATCAGACCACTTGAATGTGACAGCATATAGTCATTGCGTCTGAGCAGACACCCTTTGAAATAATATCTACATAACAAGATGCTATCGTCAGCTTTGGCAAGGATGCTCTTATATCGGTCTTGCTCTCTTGTACTCCACCTCTCGCTTTGTCCTTCAAAGGGTATGACGGCAATGAGTTTAAGCTTGGGCAGTTCCGCTTTCAAAGAAATAACCTCTTCTGCAGCCAACATATCGAATCCAAGAGCCATACCACAAAAGAAATTGGTAAAGCCCATAGCATAAAGTAGCCTAATCTTGCCCCTCAGTTTCTTTCTAATCTCGTCCTTGCAGTTTTCTGCAATTGTACGATGTCCCGAAAAAGCCACAGAATTGGCTTTAATGTACTCTGTCTTTTCCATATCATTTTGTATATTTATAATGTGTACGTCCCAAGAATAGACCTCCCAACACGTTGCCTCCAAATATTTCCAATTGATTGGCAAATATGGCATAGCTTGCGCCGGTCGTTACCACATCATCGAAAACATAGATGTCCTTTCCCTTAAAGTAAGCTTCATCAAACTCTATTACTTGCGTCTTGCTGATACTTTTCTCCTTGTCATGGCGGTGCTCGTGTATCGCCAATCGGTCACCCGAAACAGAAATGTGCGGATAGCCGTTGATGATGCCGCAAAGTTCGCTCACACGATTACAGAAAGCCTTGTAGCGGCTCTCATTTTTGGCTTGCGTGCTGGCAGGAACACATACAAACACGATGTCCTTTATCTTCTCACCACAAACCTGGATAAGGTGTGTTGCTGTCATTTGTGCCACCTTCTCAAAAGCATTATCACGTGCGTCCTTGAAGTCCCATATCAGTTGGCGTGCAGCCACTGCATCCTCACCTACATTGCGGACTCTTACAGGGAAGTACTTCAAGAAGAAATCCATTCTCTTGCTCAATTGTCTCTTGATATTGTCATCAATTATTCTTGCCATAGTCTAAAAAATTATTTGCGTTCAACTTGAATTTTTATTTCCCTATTTTCGGAAGCCTTTCGGCTTGCCCGAGGGATATTTTTCCGCCACGCAAAGGAGTTGAAAGGCAAAAAGACAAATCGGAAGCGAAAAATACTCTCTATATGCATCGCACATAGAGGAAGATTTTTTGAAAAGCATCCACGATGCCCAATTTGGCATTTGACTAGCAACTGGTACCTTTGCGGAAAATATCCGATGTGGCAAAGACGATGGATGAAATAGTTATAGCAGAAAACTCATGAGCATACAACAAGAAATGGGCGGGTGTGGAACTGCGCCTATGGTGCAATTCCGCAAGGGAGGGATGAAGTATTACAAGATGAAGACGACTTGTCGCTTATAAAAAGAGAATGGAACAAAGATGCGATAGGAGCTTCCGGAAAACTCTCTTGGCATTCATGCCGAAAGTGTTTTCGCTCCTGTCTTCATGCCAAGTGGCTTCTTGCAGTAGCGACAGTTGGTTACCACAGGCAAGAAGCCTTTTGACATGAAATCTTTGTGACAGCTATAAACGGAAGACAAAGATTAAAACCTGAGGACGTGAAACGGATATAAGTGGATTTGGGTGGGAGTGAAACTACGTAACAGCCAGACAAGCAACATACGAAGTGCATGGCATTGGTAGACAGCATGAAAGTGCAGTCACTGCACGGATGCCGTTAGCCAATGCCATCCTCTTCGTGCTTGTCCTTCGGAAAAGGACTCTCTTCATCTTTCGGGACCTTATTCCCGATAAATGAAGAGAGTCTTTTGCACGAACTGTTGGTGTAGTTTCGCTGTTGGGAGGGACAAAGTGATAAAAAGGAAAGACGACTTGTCGTTTAGAAGAGTAGAGCGCTTGTCGATTACAAAAGGATTTATGGTTGTATGAACAAAACAAAAGCGACCGAAGCCGCTTTGTTTATTTGGGAAAAGAAGAAAATCTATTTCTTCTCTTTCTTGGCAGACTTTTCTGGTTCTGCATCAGGAGTATCCTCCTTGTCAGGTGTAGGATAGAACTTGTTTGCGATGAAGACGATGCGATTGTGCTTGGTGCCTTGCTGGTCAACCCACTCATCTGGCTTGAAGTAGCCCTCGACAGTGAGCATGGTTCCCTTCTGCAACTTGTTGAATGATTCAACATGCTCATTCTTGCGCCATGCCTCCATGTTCATGAAAGCAGATACTCTGTTGGTTTCCTCACCATTCTTCTCCTGACGGCTGACAGCCAATGAGAAACGTGCAACTGAAGCGTTGGTGAACTGACGGATTTCTGCGTTGTTGCCTACGAATCCTGTTACTACGAAATTGTTCTCGATCTTTTTCATAATGAATTACTTTTTTGAAGTGAAACTTAATTTTTACATGCAATTCAAGAGCAGGGATGTGGCACATGAGGGCAGCACCATGAAAATCGACTATAATACTCGTTTTCTGTTGGCGGTAAGGAGAAAAAGGAAGATTATTGGCTATTTTATTGGTCACAGCGAAGCGACCGCACAAGACGGATCTCATCTGTCGAAGCATCACGCTACCTTTGCATCGGAAAAATAGTTGCTTCAAAAAAAACGGTAATTCAGAAAAAGACGTAAGAACACAGTAACAGCATCGTATGGCTCAATCATTTGCAGAAACCATCACCCACGAGAAGTGCATTTCCTTAATGTCTGCAGTAACGAAATGTTGGGAAACCAATCACATTATCATATAACATGGAGAGCTAGGGCATGAGCATATTGATTTAAACAAGCAGAAAAGAACATGCACCGAGGTTACTTCATTTGCAGAGAAAGGTAAGCAAGAGCAACCAACTACAATCGCAACGTTGCATACAAGTTTCATCCTCTGACAAAGCATCATAGCTGAACGAAAAGACATAAGAAAGGTAAAATTACGGTGATTCCCATTATACAAAGAGCTCGTCGCCAAATGGCGAATACAACCATAAAAAGCGTAGCTGTATAAAAGTATACCGGCAAACAAAGAAGTGAGTTTGCCGTTTAATCCTCTCTAAAAAAGTTTAATAGAATCAGGAGAGACATTGCTCTCCTGATTTACTAATATTAGCCTCTTTTTGTCGTCTCATTCTTTTCCAAATATTCAAGCATTGCCTGATTTACAATATCCTTCAAGGACATATTCTTGTCTATTGCAAGATATTTCATTCTGGTATGAATACTTTTGTTTATTAGAAAGTTACAATGTACAACTTTCTCTTTTTCCTCTGATGAGTTGTCTTTTGACAAACTGTTTTTAGCAGGAGCAGTAGAAGAGAACAATCCGTTCAAACCACCCTTCATGCTATCTTTCAAAGAATCATTCTTACTCATATTATTTCAACTTTAAAACTTCCTTTGCAAAGGACATGTAATCAATAGCTCCATTACATCTCTTATTATATTCAAATATACTTTTGCCTTTGACTGGAGCTTCCGCCAAAGTTACGTTATCACGTATAATAGTCTTGAAGACCTTGTCACAGAAAGACTCTTTTATTAATTCCGAGACAGACTTGTTTAAAGACTTACGACTATTATACTGGGTGACAAGAACACCACCCATTTGCAACTTAGGATTCAAGCGACTTTTTACGACATCTATGATAGTCATAATTTTCGCCATACCTCGCATAGCAAGATATTGAGCTTGCACTGGAATAATCACCATATCTGCTGCTGTCAAAGCATTCAATGTAAGAAGTCCCAATGAAGGTGGACAATCTATAATGATATAGTCGAATTTCTTATCTTCAGGAATCTTACTCAATAAATCTCGAAGTATCATTTCACGCCCTGGTTCATTTATCAATTCTGACTCAGCAGCAGAAAGGTCTAGACAAGACTGTACAACTGATACACCACATTCCAAATCAACTAAAGGAAGAGGGTATTCTCCCTTCATTGCTCCATAGACAGTCATTGGTTCTTCCATTGACAAACCAAATGATTCAGTCAAGTTTGCTTGACCATCCAAATCAACAGCAAGCACTCGTTTCTTTTTAATGTGCAAAGCTGCCGCAAGGTTGATGGCAGTAGTTGTTTTTCCTACACCACCTTTATGATTTAATATTGCAATTACTTTAGCCATAATTATCACTTTATTTTTTCTACTTACAAAGGTAATACTTTTATCCTAAACAACTACTATTAGTAGTTACTATTTAGTATAATTTAGTCTTTACTACTTTACTAAAAACAAATTGAAAGGAATCTGATGCAGTAAAAAGAGAGAAGAGTCATCTTCCCTCTTATACTAAATGTTAATCGTAAACTAAAACATCATCACGTCTCTCTACGATTTCCTTCCCATTGTGCAATTTCACCACAATGTCATTGCCATAATCTGCAACGACATATCCCTCAGTGCGTCCTTTATAGGGTATCAACAGTGTGCAACTGCAACCAACAATGTCTGTAAATTCATCGTATTCATACATAGGCTTACTTCGTTTGTTGGGTATGATAAATCACCTTGCACTCTTCAACCTCGGCAGGTAGTCCAAAGGCTGGATAGTGCGAGAATGATGCGTTTCCGTCTTGGCAGAGTGGAGAAACAATCTCCACTTGCCATTTCTGCATGAAGCCATCAACCATTTTGATGTCCTCATCACTCAATCCCGTAGGGTCGCCATTGATGATATAGCATAATGCCCAAGTAGGGATTTTCTCTATCGTCTCAAATCTTTTCTCTTCCATATTAATTAAAAATAAACTTGTTTATATAATAATAGGTGTCTTCATCATCATACTCATAGCCATTGATGAACACCACCATTTCATCCTCTGTTCTGTCGCCTTGCGGTACTCCTGTTTTCTTACACCACTCAGCTATCGCATCCTGACAAGAGTCGAAAACATCCTCACAGGCATCCTCGAAAGGTTCACCCGAAGAGCTGACACAACATTCCTCAGGGAAAAAGCCTTGTTCATCATGTACATAGAATAGATTGCATCCACATTCTATTTCACGATAGCTGATGGATAGTTCTCCTCCAAGGATATTGTTCAACTCTTCAAAGAACTGGTCACAAGCAGACCAAGCACTTTCTGTGTCAAAGGACAACAAGCAGATATCATCGTCTTCCTCGAACTCTGCCCAATAGATATGTCCTCTTACCGATATACCCATCTTCTCATAGTTGATGCCATAATGCTCAGCTAATCTATTAAGAGATACGTTCTTGGTATTCACCTCCATTGTCAGGAGCGTGTCCCAAAGGTCGGCTACCGCCTTGCGTTCGCCCATCACCTTGTACTGAGTGTCACAAATGTTTGCCATAAGTCTCTATTTTTATTTCCCTATTTTTGCATCTGCATTTTCGGGATTGATTAAAATTTTGTTGCCTCTAAAGGTGTCTGTGCTTTTCCTGCAAGGTTCTCTGCTCAAATACGACCTGTAAGGTGGAGATTTTAGCAAGAGACCATAGGCACCGACCTTGCAAGGAATATATGTACAGACATTACCTTTGCAACCAAATTTATCAAATACCAGAAACTGCGATGAGAAACATGAAAATCATAGAAAAGGAACTTCATTCATACAATTAGCCTATATATTCTAAAGTGAATTGAATTTTAAAATAGTACCGATTTAGCTTTCTCTCTTTTTACAGGCAAAATCTATAAACGGAAAAAGCCTAATCAAAACGCAATGCATCTTGATTAGACTTTTCCTCTTCTAATATAATTGGAGCTTTACGACAAGTTTTCATTGATTTCGATTTCATGCGCACCCAGAGTTGTACGAAGGGTCTTCACGACTGTTGTACGAGTGGTATTCTTGAACCATTCGCTAAATGTGGTCATTACAAATTCAGCAGCTAGATCTCTGCTTAATCCATATTGGTTTGCAATGTTCCAGGCAAAGTTCTTCAATGAAATTTGAGTGATATGAGAATTGTAAGTGACATGAAAATCCTCATGTTTAAGAACTGCATTATTGTTAACCAAGTATTCAACACTCTCGCAAATCTTAAATACATCATATCTGTTAAATCCCAATCGTATGAATGTATTGCGAGTATAGTTTGATACTTTAATAAATTTTTGTTTATCATTCCTGCTTTGTTCCTGTTGGATTCTTTTGTTTTCGATTTCATATTGACTATGAAACAAATCCAAGCGTTGTTTAGCTATGACTTGTTCTTCTACGTTCAAATCTTCTACTTGATAGTCGTTTACCATAACATGATTGAATTGACGAATCTTTGAGATATTAGCAAGCACATAACAAGTAATAGTGTCATTACACATATTTATATATAGGGCCATACATATGGTGTAGAAGGTTGACAACATAAACATTAACTGTATTTGCAAAGCATACTTATAACAAGTTTCAAAAGCCAAGCCTGTACAGCAAACCTGTATAAGAGTACCAGCAAGAGTGAGTAAAAGTGAATTTATTAATTTGACCATGTTTTTTTGATTTTCTTACAAAGATAGTGATATTTAATAAAGATAAGATAACAATACATAAAGATTTAAGAAGTATTAAAGTTTGATTTTGCAAAGTATGATATTAATGAAAACATATCATACTATATAACAAAAACTAAACTATATACTAATAAGGAAATATAGAAACTTTCGATATTTTACAAGAGGTATTTTAGAAGCCAAAATAATAACTATGATTTGAATATAGAGGAATTGCATAAAGAATACAAGCCAAACACTGTAACTTTGCTTCTCCAGCGAGTACTTGTAAATTGGCATGAACTGTCGGGGCTTTTTTATAGAGCTATAAACAACCCAAGCATGCATGCGCATGTAAATACTACAAGTAGTAGAATAGTTGATATAGGTATACTACTACCTTCAGTTATAGTTATTGTCTAAGCCCCAATAATGACTTTACTGAAAAAGAACAGTTTCAAAGCATTCTACCAAAAACTCAAGCAACATGAAGAAAGATATGATTTGGCTGACGCAATTCGTTAAATGATATAAAATAGCAAAATCTGTCAATAACAATATAAAAGTAACAATACCAATAGTTTCCGTTTGAAACTGCCTTTCTGAATCTCAAAAAATATCAAGACACAAATTTGGCACATTTAATCATAAGCCTCTAATATTCAACGAAATTTAGCTTCGAGGAGGTTAAGTAATCCTCTCGTCATAGAGAAATTATTAGATTAGCATAAAGATAAAAGGCGTGTAAGACTCTGAAAATGAGTTTTTCACGCCTTTTTTCGTGCCTTTATGATTTTTTATAGATTCAGTTATTGACAATTTGCTGAAAAATATGTATATTTGCAGGTTATGTGAGGGCGGAAGCTCTATAAAAGAAAAGATATAATAAATAAAAGAAGAAAGGAAACGGGATATGGCAAAGAAAAGACCACAGGTGGCACTGGTATACGATTTCGACGGAACGCTGTCGCCAGGCAACATGCAGGAGTTCGGATTCATCCAGGCAACCGGAAAGACCAAGGAGGAATTCTGGGATAAAAACAGAAAACTGGCAGAGGGTAAGGATGCCAACGGCATCTTGACCTATATGTTCCTGATGCTCGAAGAAGCCAAGAAGAACAATATCTCGCTCACCCGAGAATCCTTTCAGAGCTTCGGCAAGAACGTGGAGCTCTTCCGTGGCGTGAAGCAATGGTTCTCGTTCATCAACGAATATGGTGCAAGCATCGGCCTCGACATCAGGCACTACATCAATTCTTCGGGATTGAAGGAGATGATAGAGGGAACCCCCATCGCTCAGGAATTCGAGAACATCTATGCCTGCTCGTTTCTCTATGACGATGACGGCATCGCCTACTGGCCAGCCGTGGCCGTGGATTACACCACCAAGACGCAGTTTCTCTTCAAGATCAACAAGGGCATCAGGCAGGTGAGCGACAACCGGAGGGTGAACCAGTTTATCCCCGACAGCAAGCGCCCTATCCCCTTTCCTAGAATGATTTACTTCGGAGACGGAGAAACCGACGTGCCTTGCATGAAGATGGTGAAGGAGCATGGCGGTCATGCCATCGCCGTATATAACACGCCCGAGAAGGAGGCGATGGCGTGCCAGCTGGTTAGGGAAGGCCGTGCCAACTTTATGTGTACAGCTAATTACAGCAGGGGCGGCGTGATGAACATCATCGTGAAGCGAATACTGGATAAAATCAAGGCGGATTTCGAATTCGACAGATTGATAGAGCTGAACCAGAAAAAGGCGTGGAAGTGATTTTAAACTGAAATAATAATATCAAATCATATTAATGGGAAGAAACAAATACTCAGCAGGAGAAATTAAGGAAATAGGTAAGTTGCTGCGCCTCAAGAACGCAGGCAACCGTTTGCAACAGAAATTGATACGCCACGACCTTCGCGTGGATTATGAATTCAACATCTCTGACTTCAATGAGCCGGGCAAGGCTTTCGGCGAGGAGGAACTGCAGGATGCCATCAAGCGTGGCGCCATCCAGATTCTTGACGATGCTACCATCGAGGCCATGAAGGCTAAGCGCGCAAGAGATAAGGCACGCGATGAGGCAGAGAAGCAGAAGGATGCCATCGCCAGCGGTGAGCAAACCGACTGGCAGGAGGCTATGAAGGAATGGAATGAATTTTATGAAAAGTAAAAAGGTAAAAACATACCGATTACAAAATATACTGATTATAAATTATTATGGCTAAAGTATTGATTAAGACTACAGAGGGCGACATCAAAGTGCGCCTCTACGACGAGACTCCTCAGCATCGTGACAACTTCTTGAAGTTGGCAAAGGAGGGATATTTCGATGGCACACTCTTCCATCGTGTCATCAAGGATTTCATGATTCAGGGCGGCGACCCGGATAGCAAGGGTGCTCCTAAGGGCAAGATGCTGGGCACGGGCGGACCTGATTACACCATCCCTGCCGAGTTCGTTTATCCACAGCTCTTCCACAAGCGTGGTGCCTTGAGCGCTGCCCGCTTGGGAGATGAAGTGAACCCTGAGCGTGAGAGCAGCGGAAGCCAGTTCTATATCGTCTGGGGTAAGACCTACAAGCAGAACGAGCTGAAGCAGATGGAGAAGCAGATGGGCATGCAGATGGAGCAGAACATCTTCAACCAGCTTGCCAAGGAGCATCATGATGAGATTATGAACTTCCGCCGTAACCGCGACCGCGAGGGCTTGATGAAGCTCCAGGATGAGCTGGTGGATGAAACCAAGAAACTATGCAAGGAGCAGGGCTACCCTAAGTTTACCGAGGAGCAGCAGAAGGCGTACACCGAGGTGGGCGGTACCCCTTTCCTCGACAACCAGTATACCGTGTTTGGAGAGGTGGAGGAAGGCCTCGACGTGGTAGAGAAGATTCAGAACTGCGAAACCATGCGTGGCGATAGACCTAAGGAGGATATAAGCATGCAGGTTTCTGTTATTGAGGAATAAAGGATTTTAAAAGAACAAATCAAATGAAAAAGATTCATGGAAAAATGATGAAAGGCATCACGGTCAGAAGCCTGATGATGCTCCTGGCATTGGCAGGTTCTAACTACTGCCATGCTCAACAAGCCACCATCGTGGTGAGCAACCCTACTTCCGCCCCCCGCACGGAGCTTATCTCTCTGAGCATGAACGAGGTGAAGGCAAAACTGGGCAAGGCAGCCCCTAAAAAGGGCGAGGCCTACATCGTGAAGAATAAGCGCGGACAGCAGATTGGTTCGCAGATTACCCACGATGGCTATCTGCTCATCGATGCCAGCGTGCGCCCTCACGGTTCCGCCACCTACTACGTAACCATCGGCAAACCTTACCAGCAGAAGGTATGGGCTACCGGTGCTCTCTATAAGATAAGAAAGGATGATATCGCCTGGGAAAACGACAGATGCGCCTATCGTGTATATGGTCCTGCCCTGCAGCGCACCGGCGAACGCTCCTTCGGCACCGATGTATGGGTGAAGAATACCCCCGACACCGTGGTTTACGAGCGATACGTAAAGGACATGAACGGAAATATCAAGGGTGATAAGATTGATGCCAAGGTAAGAGCTCTGCAGAAGCAGGAGAAGTCAGAGAAGAACAAAGCAAAAGCAGCAGCCCTTGCCAAGCAAATCAAGGTCCTTCAGGCAGAATCAAAAGAGGTGGATATCCTCACTTCCTTCCATCTTGACCATGGCAACGGCCTCGACCCTTATCGCGTGGGTGCTACACTGGGATTGGGTGCACCAAGCCTCATGGTGGGCAAGAACCAGGTGCTGCCTTACTGCTACAAGGATTACAAGATATTGGATAACGGTCCGCTCCGCTTTACCGTGGAATTGACTTACAATCCATCTACCGTGGGCGATATGAAGGACGTGGTGGAGCATCGCATCATCTCGCTCGACAAGGGCAGCAACTTCAACAAGATGACCGTATGGTATGACGGCTTGACCACTCCTACCGATTTCGCCACCGGTTTCCCTATCCACGAGGAGGATACGGAGACGAAGACCTTTGCCAAGGATTACGTAAGCTATGCCGACCCTACCGATAACATCGAGGTGAACAACTCGCAGGTTTTCGTGGGTGTACTCTTCCCTGAGGGCATCGACAACACTTACTACCAGCTCTTCGACAAGAAGCACGATGGTGCCACCGGTCATGCCCTGGGCTTGAAGCGCGGCTTGAAGAACCAGGAGAAATACAGCTATTACTTCGGTGCAGCATGGAGCAAATATGATGTGAAGAGCTACGCCGAATGGCAGATTCGCATCAAGGAATACCTGGATGCTCTGAAAACTCCACTCGGGGTTGAAGTAAAATAGGAAGAGAAGATTATATCTGAAATATCGCCACCTTGATGACACCATCCTTTCGGTTCTCGAAAACATCGTATGCCTGCTCTATTTTTGAAAGCGGGAAACGATGAGTAATCAGAGGGGTGGTATCTATCTTTCCCTGAGCTATTAAACTCAGAATTTCCTCGCAGTCACAACCATCAACACCTCCCGTCTTGAAAATAAGGTTCTTGCCATACATATCAGGAAGTGGAAGAATCTGCGGCTTGTCATACATGGCGACAATGGTGACGATGGCATTAGGACGGGCACACTTCCAGGCAAGCTGGAATGTATTCTGCCCACCTGCTACTTCCATCACCACATCGGCTCCTCCATGCTGGCTATGACGCTGGACAAAAGCTTCACAATCATCAGGTTCTACAACCATCACTTGCGGATAATGCTCCAGAATGAATTCCCTTCTGGCCTGTGACTTCTCGCAAACAATGATGGTACGTGGTTTCTTGAGCAGGGTACAGAGCAAACAACAGATACCCGTTGGTCCGGCACCAATGATCAGAACTGTATCCTCTTCGGTAATTTCAGAGATTCTCGTCGCCCAGAATCCAGTGGCAAGAATGTCACCTACGAAGAGAGCCTGTTCATCGCTCACCGAATCCGGAATTCTGTTCAGTCCCGTGGTAGCATACGGAACCCTCACGTATTCCGTCTGTCCGCCATCGATTCTGCATCCCAATGCCCATCCGCCATGCGGAGAAGTACAGTTGTTCACGTAGCCATGCTTGCAATAGAAGCAATCTCCGCAGAAGGTTTCCACATTCACGGTCACCCTGTCACCCGGTTTAACGTGGGTAACCTGCTCCCCCACTTCCTCCACGACACCTACCATCTCATGTCCGACAGTAATTCCCGGTACGGCACGAGGAACAGAACCATGCTTGATATGAAGGTCGCTTGTGCAGATGCTACTCAGCGTTACTCGCACGATGGCATCATGCGAGTCTATCAACGTTGGCTTCTTCTTTTCCGTGAAGCCAAACTCTCCTTGCTTGATATATGTAAATGCTTTCATGATTAAAAAGTAAATTCCAATTAACATTGCAAAGATACACATTATTAATGAAACTCAATAAATAAACAGCGAAAAACTTTCTTGAACAATCAACTTTGCAAGAAGATATACCATTATGCTCTATTTGGCATGACAAGATTTGATGAAAATCAAGAAATCAAGCCTTTTCTGCATTTTCCGACTAAAAAATTGTGTGCGTACACAAAAAGGCATTACCTTTGCACTCGAAAAGATAAATAACGAATAATTAAAGTAAAGAAAGGATAACGATTATGATGGTATTAGGAATGACATTAGCAGTTGTAGCTGCTCTTTTTGCAGAGGTTGTAAATGTAAACAAGAAGATTAGCCTCGGCAAGTAAACAAGCTTTGAGAGGCATCTTAGGATGCTTCCAAATAAAGCTTCTGATAGGGTAAAGATTGGATAACAACAAATATAGAGAAAGGATAAGATTATGATGTTTTTAGGAATGATTTTAGCAATGGTTGTTGCAGGATGCGCTGAATACGGTGCAAGAACCAACATGAAGAACTTCGCTTAACAAGCGAGGCTTTCTGAAAATTTGAGAGAATTGAAATAAGAAGTTTCCATATATATTATACAGAAATGGCAGCTGTAAGCATTGTGAAAATGCTTGCAGCTGCCTTTTTTTTTGCAGTTTAACCAATCAGCGTTTCACTTTATTTTTTCTGGAATACTCTCACGTAATCTACCTCCATCTGAACAGGGAGGGCGCTTTCGTCAACACCCTTCATACCGCCCCAATCACCGCCCCAAGCCAGGTTGAGGATAACATAGAATGGTTTATTGAAAGGCCATGAACCCACATCATTTTTACCGTCATTGTTGAAATTGAGCAGTTCCTTACCATCCACATAGGTCTTGATATAATCAGGAGTCCACTCCAGGCGATAAACGTGGAAACCGTCTTCAGCACCCGCAGTCAGACGCTCCTTGGTAATCTGGGTTCCCTTCACGTGATTAAACTTCTCAGTATGGAGCGACGAAGAAGTATAGTTAGGATTAACGCCTACCTCTTCCATAATATCAATCTCGCCACATTTTGGCCAAGGATTTGCTCCGAAATCATTGTTGCAAGGCATCATCCAGAAAGCAGGCCATGTGCCTTTACCTTTAGGCAATTTGATGCGAGCTTCGAAGATACCGTAAAGCCAGCCCTGGGTTTCGTGAGCATATACGCGACCCGAATATATCTTGCCGTCGCTGCCCTTGAAACAGTTGATGTAAAGCCGGTTATCAGCAATTTCTGTTACGCGCTTACCATCAGCAGAGCCATTCACATAATTCTGAAGTTCATTATTCACCCAGCCCGACTTCTGCACCTCATGACGCCAGTCGGTACTATTCAACTCTGAGCCTTCATTAAACTCATCATTCCAGACCAGTTTGTAACCCTCAGGAATCACCATTTCGCCACCTTCAATAGGAGTAACCAGTTTTCCTGCCTGATGCACAGACACCGACACCTTCTTATCCTCTAATGAAATCTCGACACTTCCGTCAAGAGCTACAGACGATTTATTCTCTTCCACATCTACAGTTACCATACCTGTAGCTTTGTTATTACCACTGGCACTCACTTTAAACCAAGGGTATACATTTGTCGTAGGACCTTCTCCAGGGAAGGATGCTCTCGCCTCCCAACCACCAGCAGATGCCACTACCATGATAGTATAAGTACCGCCCCTAGCAGGAACATCGATGCTCGTAGGCGAACAGTTTATCTTCAGTTCCCTATCAGCATCTGAAGAGCTACTGCTGCAAGAAAGCAGCATAAGCGAGAGAAGGAAGGAAAATATTTTCAAGAATTTCATGTCATTTAAAATTTAGAAAGGGAGCCACTCCTACTTATTCATAGGAGCAGCTCCTGTATAATTCTATATAAACCAATAAAACCTAAAGCCTATTTCACAATCAAAACGATATCGCTGACAGTTATTTCTGCATCCTTAGGAGCACCGGCAAAGTCCATTACAAGTTTTATCTTGTCCATGTCTCCAGGATTATTACCTTTAATCACGGCATCATCGTAACGGACAACATATTCACCTTGTACATCAGTATACATATCAGCAAACAAGAAGCTATCATCATTGCCTGTATCACAAAGCTTAAAGGTTGCAAGAGGTAACGGAGCAGAAGTTTTTACTTTACAAGAAAAATCAACTTTCTGTCCCATCTTGATAGCGACAGGAACTTCTGTTAAAGCCCATTGTGCGTGCCACTGCTCAGCTGGAGTTTCTACAGGTATCACGATAGAATGCTTGTTACCCTCATGCTTGACATCAGGAGTACACTCGATAGGTGCCCATCCGGCATCACCAAACCAATTGGTGTTTACGAATGACTGATTCTCATCTACATCCTTCCAAAGGTTTCCAGCAGTATTATAGTCGAATGGCACCTTCAATTCTACAGGAACCACAGTACCATCATCGTTGGCATGATCTTTCAGTACCAGGCTTTCTATCATGATTTCATCATCAGCCTGATTTCCACCGAAGTCGAATACCACCTTCAGGTTTTGAATATCCTTACCTTCGAGGTCTGAGCCGAAAATACACTTAGGCTCTCCTGCCTCAAGACCGGTATTTACATCCTTAGAATCGAAAAGGATGATATCGTCACCACCTTCTCCAGAATCACAAAGTTTCACCTTAACGGCATTATGTCCCTTGGCAGATGTCAAGATGACAGAGAAATCGTAGTGCTTGTCGGCAGAAGTAGAGATACCTAAGTTCTTGAAAGGAACCTGAGCTTGCCAACGCTCGGTAGTTGCCTCAGGGAGCTTCAATGTATAGCATCCTTTGCTGTAGCTACAAATCGGGTCAGCAATTTGGCTCCATCCTGGAGCATAATAGCCAGCAGAAGGTTTTTCAGGGAAGGTAATTTTCTTGAAGAGATTAAACTCACTATCCTCTACGAAACCTGCGAAACCATTCATCTTAGTCTTTTCGATATTGAATTGCTTCTTCACAGACTCCTTGCTGATACCATTGCGATTCTTCACAAAGCACTCCACATCATAAGTACCCTTCTTGCGATAATACTTGCTCAATGTATAGTCTGAAGAATAAGCACCATCAATTACCCAAACTGGGGTGATGCCCTCTGTTGAGTTAAAACTGAAATTAGCTGTATTGATGTCTTGATCAACACTGATATTGAAGTTGTCAGCATAATCAGCAATGTTAGGCAATTCGCCATTGGCACCGCTAAAATCTTCTGGGGAGCATGCTCCTAGCAGAAAGGCTGCTAGGAATGCAAATGCTGAATGATATAATATCTTTTTCATAATCGTTACCATTTTAATGTATTAGTAATTGTTTTGTACCAATGCTGGGTCTGAGTCAAGCTCTGCCTGAGCAATTGGGATATACTTCTTAGATTCTGTCCAAGAATTGGTACGATAGCCATACTCATCTGGTACCAATACGCTGGCAGCCTTGCCTGTACGAACCAAGTCGAAGTAACGCTTGCCCTCACCTACGAACTCCAAATGACGCTCGTTGATGACATCATCCACTGTCACTGCACCAAGTTCTGCAATGCCGGCACGGCGACGAATAATATTCACGTAATCCTTAGCCTTGGTTGCATCTCCACCAGTCTCAAGCAACAACTCTGCTGCATTGAGGTAAGCCTCAGCTACACGATACACACGGAGATTATTGTTGTAGTTCAAGTCCTTATCACCAGAAGTAGCATTATTCTCTGTATATGGACGATACTTACCAAGCCAGAAGCCTGTGTCTTGATAACGCTTGGTATATTCTACACCACGGCAATCCCAAACGGTTGCATCACGACGCTTGTCATTAGATGCGAACATATTATAAGTCTCAGTTCTAACAGGCATGAATCCCCAGCCGTTAGCACCTGCGTCCCAGCCCTCGCCACCAGGCCATGAGTTTGGAGAAATCAAGGTAGGAAGTACTGTTCCACCAATACCTAGTGGATTGTCCCAAGAACGCTCGCTGAAACCTATCTCATAGTTCACCTCCCAGATGCTCTCCTTGCACCATTCGCCACTGTTCTTCCAGATAGAAGCAAAGTCGTCCATGATACCATACTCATTCTTGTCGTTGATGATTTCCTGCATATACTGCAATGCCGTGGCATAACGGGAAGTATCTTTCTGATACATCACCATCTCGGCATACATCATATAGCACATCGCCTGTGACATTCTGCCACAATTGACATCATCCCAACGCATAGGCAATACATTAGATTTGATGACTGACTCCAACTCAGTAATCAAGTTGTTGTATACTTCATCAGCGCTCAACTGAGGAGCGGTATATGGAGAAGAGAGGTTTTCCAAATAGAAAGGAATGTTTCCGAAGTAGTGCCACAAGTTATTGTAGTAATACACACGGAGGGCTCTGCCCTGCATTTCGTAAGATGCCTTGTTAGGAGCGGTGAGGTTAGCCTCTGCCCAACCCAAGTACTTCAAGAGGTCATTGCAACGCTTGATACCAGAATAGTCCACTGTCCAAAGTGAGCTGAGGGTATTGCTGGAATTTGCCTCATAGTTAGAAAGCATGTGCCAGTTCTGCATATCGGTTTTGTTAGAACCGCCTACCCAGAAGTCATCACCCATAATCTCGGCATCAATATTGAGGGCATTATACTGTCCCAAAGCCCAGTCTGGCCAATGGGTAGGATCGTAAGCCGCATTCAGAGCCTCATTGATGTGGGCATCTGTGGTATAATATTCTTCGAGGTTTTCACCTGATGGGTTCTCCACCTCTAGGAAGCTATCGCTGCAGGATGTGGTTGCCAATGTGATGCTGGCTGCCAACATACCAAAAGCTATATATCTCTTTGTTTTCATAATTGTCAATGTTTTAAGAGGTTATTGATGTTAGAATGAAAGATTGAAACCGATGGTATAGGTGCGAGCCTGTGGATATACGCCATAGTCTACACCGAGAGAGGTACCACCTGATGAAATCTCTGGGTCGAAGCCCCAATACTTGGTCCATGTGATGAGGTTTTCTGCCATCACGTAGAAACGCAAGCGGCTGATAGAGAGCTTCTGGGTCAACTGCTTAGGCAAGGTGTAACCCAAAGAGATATTCTTCAATCTCAAGTAAGAGCCATCGCAAAGATAGAGGTCTGAAACCTGCCAGTTGGTAGCATCGCCATTCTTCAGGATAGGATACTTATTAGATGTACCCTCACCAGTCCATCTGCCGAGCATCCAAGTAGGGAAGTTGCCAGAGAACACATCTGTACGATAGGTTGCATCAAATACCTTATTGCCCGTTACACCCTGCAAGAAGAGATTGAGGTCGAAGCCTTTCCACTCAGCATTGAAGTTGAAACCGAAGGTCCATGAAGGTGTACCATTACCGATGTTGGTGCGGTCATCTGGACTAATCTTACCATCACCATTTACATCAACGAAACGTACATCACCTGGTTTGGCATTTGGCATAATCATGTTACCATCCTTATTTACGTAAGCCTGAACCTCTGACATATCCTGGAACACACCAGCTGTCTTATAACCATAGAAGTATGGGAAAGGCTGACCGTTAGATCCACGAGTGCCACCACCAGAGATACCCTGGAAGCTATCAAGGTCGATGTAACCGGTATCATTACCCAGGTTGGTCAACTCATTGTGCAGATAGGTAACATTAGCCTTGGCATTGAAGCGAGCATCAGAGATGTGCCACTTATAGCCGAGTTCAAACTCAAGACCAGAGTTCTTCATATCACCCACGTTACCGATTGGCTTGGTCTCACCTACGTAGCTTGGGATAGGCATAGTAATCAACATACCGTTGGTCTTCTTTACATAATAGTCAGCTGAGAATGTCAGCGCACTGCCGAAGAATCCGAAGTCGAAACCGATATCAGTCTGCTCACTCTCCTCCCACTTCAAGTCTTCATTGGCTGTGGCATTCGCCTTAGAACCATTAAATTTGACTGCGTTCTTTCCGAAGAGCACGTTGTTGCCCATAGCAGTCAATACGGTATAGCGGAAGTCACCGATGTTATCATTACCATTCTTACCCCAGCTAGCACGGAACTTCAAGTTGCTCAACCAGTCGCGAGTGCTCTCCATGAATTTCTCGTTCATAATGTTCCATCCGATAGAGGCAGATGGGAAGGTACCATACTTATGAGTTGGTCCGAAGCGGCTAGAACCATCTCGACGGATAGTAGCCTGAAGCATGTACTTCTCATCATAGTTATAGCTCAATCGACCGAAGAGAGAAGAGATAGCATGCACTACATTATTGCCACCTGATACACCATGCTCAATAGTTGGAGCACCTACAGAGATGATATTGCCAGCTTCATCCTTTGTGATTGTCTGTGTATAGTTTCCTGTTGCATAGTCGATGGAAGGCTTGTTTACATTCACAAGATTCCAACGGCTGCCGTTCAGATAATCACTCTTATTCTTCATTGCACTCTGACCCAAGACAACAGCAAAACTGTGCTTGCCAATAGTCTTATCGTATGTCAATGTGTTCTCCACCTGCCAGTTGATACCCTTGTCAGAGCTCTTGTAAGCTGAGGTATGTGTAGAATAGTTATTACCTGAGAGGTAATACTTGGATGCGGTGTAGCTATCTGTACCCCAGAAGCTGAGGTCTGCACTATAAGTGAAATGATACTTCAAGTTGTCCCAGAGCTGGAGGTCAATAGAGAACTTAGGCACAAACTTATGTGACCAGTTCTTACCTGCTGGGCGCGCCATCATGGCAAGAGGATTGTTCATCTCCTGATAGGTACCACCCATACCTGGGATAGTATAATAGTTGCCATTGGCATCACGGAGAAGCTCGTAAGTATCACGAGTACCGTTCACTTTACCATTAGCATCGTATGTGTTAGGATCCTCGTAGGCATCATAATACTTCTTCGCCACATTGCCATTGGTTACCGTAGGAGCCAATGTTGGAGCAAGATAGAGGGCACTACCCAATACTGAGCCATAGATACTATTAGCATCGATACCTGTGCTCTTTACACGGGTGTAAGCCATGTTGACAGTAACATCCAGTTTGTTGAGGAAGTTGCGTTCTTTGCTGGCGTCCAACACATTATATATATTGTTGCTACGCAGGGAGAGACGCTCGTAATTGCTCTGTCCGTAGTTACCACCTACGATACCTTCCTGCTTGTAGTAGCCCATGGAGAGGTAGTAGTTGATCTTATCGGATGCACCACTGATGCTTACCTCATGGTTCTGAATAGGGGCATTGTCATTGAATACCAAATCTTGCCAATCAGTACCAAAACCATTGATGGCATTGCCATTGGAGTCGATCAGTTTGTATGGATCAGCATAGATAGGAGCCTGACCACCATTCACTGCACGCTCGTTCTGAAGGATGGCGTAGTCAGTGGCGCTTGTCACATCACGCTTCTTCCATGCGCTCTGCCAGCCGTATGAGAAGTTATAGTTGATCTGTGCTTTTCCAATCTTACCCTTCTTGGTGGTTACGAGAATTACACCGTTGGCAGCACGGGCGCCATAGATGGCACCAGAAGCAGCATCCTTCAACACCTCGATGCTCTCGATATCGCTTGGATTCAAATAGTCCAAACCACCCTCAATAGGCATACCATCCACGATGTAGAGAGGGTCGCTATTATTGATGGTACCAGTACCACGGATGCGCACCTTAGGTGATGCACCTGGCTGACCAGATGATGAGGTAACGTTGACACCGGCTGCCAAACCCTTCAGGGCGTTGTCTACACGCACAGGGCTCTTGCCTGCCAAATCCTCAGAGCCAACCTTGGCGATGGCTGCTGTTACGACGCTCTTCTTCTGAACACCATAACCCACTACAACCACCTCGTCGAGGGTCTTGTCGTCTTGTTTCAGGGTAATGCGCATGTTGGCAGAAGGCTTCACCTCGGCATCCTTATAGCCGATGTAGGTGATGACGAGTGTCTGACCACCATCAGCATCGATGGTGAAGTTACCGTCCAGGTCAGTAATGGCACCAGTGCCCTTCTGCCCCTTCACCTGAATAGTTGCTCCGATCACAGGTTCTCCCTGATCGTCCAACACAACACCCTTGAAGGTGTTCTTTTGCGCGAACGCTGACGCTGACATTAATAATGCAGACGCCAGCAAGATACTTTTTGTTTTCATATCTTCGGTTATTAGTTTAGAAATTATTATATTCTATTGTTTATTCTTTCCATTTTTTGTTGTTTATTCACTTTCGGCCCGCCTCATTATATATAATAATGTATAAAGCCTGTGTAGCAGTGCATCTTTAAAATGCGTTAAGCTTTGTTTTCGGTTGCAAATATAATATGATTTTTCGATATTTACAAGACACTTCAAGAGATAAGTGGATATTATTAGCTCACGAAATAGACATCATTACTGATTATCAATCATTTACGTCATAATATTTCATATATGAAAGTGGACGCTATAAAGATGTCCTGAATAGGTTTCATCTCACCGCTTCTTCTGGATAATTGGAAATATGATACTTTTTTCAATTCATCTTAATCCACTTTTAGGATTTCCCTTATTCGATATAATTCTCAATCTAGCAAGCATTTATCACAATAGTGACTTTTACACTCATCCACTTTCGCCGCACATAGGGTTGATTTTTCTCTTATTATTTACTAATTTTGCAAACAAAACGAATTTCTAACATAAATATAGCAATAAACAACAAAGTATATGAAACATTTGATTATGACGTGTGTGCTTTGTGCATCGGCAATGAGCACAACAATGGCACAGCAATCACAGCAGCAACTGCCTCTCTATCTCGATCAGAGCAAGCCCATGGAGCAGCGCATCGACGATGCTATCGCCCGCATGACCCTGCAAGAGAAGATTCGCATCATCCATGCCCAGAGCAAGTTTTCATCAGCGGGAGTTCCTCGCTTGGGATTCCCAGACTTCTGGACCGACGATGGTCCTCACGGTGTGCGCCCTGACGTACTCTGGGATGAATGGGAACAGGCAGGACAGACCAATGACTCCTGCGTAGCCTTCCCTGCCCTCACCTGCCTTGCCGCATCTTGGAATCCGCAGATGAGCCGCATCTATGGAGAGGCACTTGGTGAGGAGGCATTGTATCGTGGCAAGGACATGATACTGGGACCAGGCGTGAACATCTATCGCACTCCGCTCAATGGACGTAACTTCGAATACATGGGCGAAGACCCTTATCTAGCCAGCATCATGGTGGTACCTTATATACAAGGACTGCAGAGCAAGGGCGTATCAGCCTGCGTCAAGCACTACTGCCTGAACAATGACGAGGAATATCGCCACTTGGTAAACGTGAAGGTGAGCGACCGCGCCCTGCACGAGATTTATCTGCCTGCCTTCAAGGCTGCCGTAGAGAAGGGTAAGACATGGGCCATCATGGGCGCATACAATCTCTACAAGGATGAACACAACTGCCACAACCAGTGGACACTCAATAAGATACTGAAGGGCGACTGGAAGTTTGACGGCGTAGTGGTGAGCGACTGGGGTGGAGCCCACGATACCGACCAATCCGTAAAGAATGGACTTGACATGGAGTTTGGCTCCTGGACCAATGGCCTCTCTTGGGGAGCCAGCAATGCCTACGACAATTACTACCTCGCCACACCTTATATAAAAGGAATACAGGAGGGCAAATACACCACCAAGGAGCTGGATGAGAAAGTGCACCGCGTATTGCGCCTCTTCTACCGCACCACGATGAATCCTGACAAGCCTCACGGATTCCTCTGCTCCGACCAGCATTATGCCACAGCCAAGCAGATAGCCGAAGAGGGCATCGTACTCTTGCAAAACAAGAAGAACGTACTGCCTATCGACATGAAGAAGGCTAAGAAGGTGCTCGTGGTGGGCGAGAATGCCATCAAGATGATGACCGTGGGCGGCGGCAGCTCTTCGCTCAAGGTACAGAAGGAGATTTTGCCTCTCGATGGCTTGAAGGCTCGACTCACCAAGGAGGGTATCAGCGTGGACTATGCCCGAGGCTATGTGGGCGATGTAACAGGTGAATACAATGGCGTTACCTCTGGACAGAATCTGAAAGATAATCGATCTGAGGCAAAATTGATAAACGAGGCGGTGAAGAAAGCCAAGGATGCCGACTATGTGGTGATGTTTGGCGGACTGAACAAGAGCGACTACCAGGACTGCGAGGGTCACGACCGCAAACAGTATGAATTGCCTTACGCCCAAAACAAGCTCATTGAGGCTTTGGCAAAAGCTAACAAGAATTTCATCTACGTCAATATCTCGGGCAATGCCGTGGCTATGCCTTGGAAGGCGCAGGTTCCTGCCATCGTTCAGGGCTGGTTTATCGGCTCGGAGAGTGGCGAGGCATTGGCAAGCATCCTCTGTGGAGATGCCAATCCTAGCGGCAAGATGCCTTTCACCTGGTATGAATCACTGAAGCAAGTGGGTGCCCATGCCCTAGACACTTATCCTGGCACATGGCGCAAGGAAGGTGGCGACAAGACCGAGGGCAACATCATCGATGAGGAATACAAAGAGGGTATCTACGTGGGGTATCGCTGGATCGACAAGCAGCAACAGAAGCCTTCCTTCAGCTTTGGTCATGGACTGAGCTACACCCAGTTCCTGCTGAGTAATCTACGCAGCGACAAGACTCAGCTGAATGCAGATGGCAGCATCACCTTCACCGTCAATGTGAAGAATGTGGGCAAGCGAGCTGGTGCCGAGGTGGTACAGCTCTACATCCACGATGTGAAGTCATCCATAGACCGTCCTTACAAGGAGCTGAAGGGATTCCAAAAGGTATACTTGCAGCCTGGCGAGAGCAAGGATGTGAACATCACCATCCAGAAGGATGCTCTGAGCTACTATGACGAAGCCACTGCATCCTGGAAGGCAGAGGCTGGACAATTTGAGGCACTCGTAGGTAATGCCGCAGATAATCTGAAGCTCAAGAAAACATTTGAATTAAAATAAGACAAGAAGTCCCGATGCAGAATTCCTACATCGGGACTTTTCATATCATGATACTACGAAAAACATTATTTCATTCCTATCATCTTCACTTTGCTCTCAAATTCCTCCCTATCGCAGAGGGCACCATTCTTTACCTTGGCTCTATAATTATAAATGGTATTAACTGAATAGTGCAAGAACTCGGCTATCTTGGAGCTATCCTCAATGCCCAGACGAATGAGGGCGAAGATGCGAATGGTAGTGGAGAGCTTGCGGTCATCCTCTAATATGATGCGTTCCTCGGGCTTGAGGAGCGCATTGAATTCCTCCACAAAGTTAGGGAAGAGCTTGAGGAAGGCTGAGTCGAAATAGTCGTATAGCTCACCCACATACTCGTGGTCGGTCTGCATCATAGTGAGCAACTTGGTGAGCTCACGTGCCTTTACCAGTTTGACAACTCGCTTGCGCATGGTCTCTATCTTGTCCACGTACAAGGCGCAGAGGCGCAGGAATCTGCCTATATACACCTCCTTCATCTTATTGCTCTCGTTCAGATCTCCGTTCACCTGGTTCAAGCTCTCATTGACTGCATTGAGCTGCTCATTGGCAGCATTGAGTTGCTGCACAGCCCTCTCCAGTCTCTCGTTGGCATTCTGGAGTTCTCGGTTGGTGAGTTTCTGCTTGTGGAGGGCAGCGGCTATGCGCTGGCGCTGCTTGTTCACATAGAAGAGCAAGCCCAGTACCAAGAGCACCAGCAGGACGATCCAACAGATGGCTATCTTCAGATTGCGATTGGTGGTGGCAAGCTGCTTCTGAAAATTCTCCTCTATGGTGGTGAGCACAGGCATAATCTGACGGCTGCGGATAGGCGTACCAAAGATGGTGGCAGACTGCCAGGCAAACTTGATGTACTCGTAAGAGCGAGCCAACTGCTGCTCGTTAGCATCAGAATCCACACCCAAGATATTGGCAAGTTCCCAGAGCGAACCTTGATCCATTACCGCCAATTTCACATCACTGATAGCAGAAAGGAGGAGATAATGACGATATTCAGTAAGCTGATTCAGCAACTTATAGATAATGGCACGATAGAAGGTAACAATGGCATACTCATGGGTACCAGGACTGGTAAGAGAGAGGCGCTTGTCATTGATTTTCAATGCTTCCTGCATTTTTCCGCTATCTCTGAGTCTCACTTCCAGGAGTTGCAGATAGCGGTCGTCGGTGGGCAGTAACAGGCTCTCAGCCTTCTTGACATAGCCCTCATGTTTTTCACGATAATACTTCTTGAGGAAATCCACATTGGCATAATAAGCCATCTCGCCATATAGATGCATATAAGCCCAGTAGTAATTGCGCAGTCCTGCGGAATCGAGTTTCGCAGGGTCAATGGTTTTCAGCACATCGTATGATTCTGCGTAATCACCTGTGGTGGATTCCTGGAAGGCGAGCAGAGCCTTGGCATTGCCCTCCTGCTGCTGGTTGCCATTCTTATGGGCTATGTCGATGCATCGATTGATATACTTCATGGCTAGGTCGTTCTTATAGGAGCGATATTCCCCAAAGAGAGCATAAGCCAAGTCATACTGAGTCTTAGGGGAGCGAGCCTTCTTCAGCTTGCTCTCCAGCTGGGCTATGCGCGCCTCTCTCAGCTTCACATACTGAACTGTCTGGGCAATGGCATTGTCCAGACTATCGTAGAGAGCCTCGGTCTCCTTGTTTTCGCCTGCCCTGAGGGCATTTTCGCTAACCAGCAGTGCAGGTGCCAAGAGCAGCATGCACATGAGGCATATTATTCTCATTGCTTTAATCATAGAATATTATCTTGGTTTTCAAATGTTCTTAATTGTTTATCGGATGCAAAAGTAATAAATAATATCGAAATCGCCAAACTTCCGTGGATAGAAATCAAGAAAATCTTTCATTTTGAGTCCACTTTTTCTAGAGATGCATTTTTCCTTAAATATCTAGCTAGCAGAAGCATCGCCTTTTCTCCCCTCCACTTTTCTCCACATTTTAACACTTCACATCACCAACTTATCGAAAATATTAGTATCTTTGCAAAAGATAAGGAATAAACAATAACATATATAATAAGGTATGAAGAAAAAGACAATCTTAGCAACACTCGTGGTAGCTATGCTGACGATAAGTCCGGCTATGGCTACGAAAATCAAGCCAATGAAGGAATTCGTGGACGAACTGATGGCGAAGATGACCCTGCAGGAGAAGATAGGACAGCTGAACCTGATGGTGGCTGGCGACATCACTACCGGCGGAGCACTCAACACCCAAGTGGGCGGCGACATAGCAGCAGGCAATATGGGTGGTGTGTTCAACATCAAGGGCATCGACAAGATCAAGGCATTGCAAGACATCGCCATCAAGAAGAGCCGACTGGGCATACCATTGCTCGTGGGTATGGACGTGATTCATGGTTATGAGACCATGTTCCCTATCCCTCTCGCCCTCTCCTGCTCTTGGGACACCGAGGCTATGAAGCAGGTGGGCACCGTATCTGCCAAGGAAGCTACAGCCGATGGAATCAACTGGACATTCTCGCCGATGGTAGACGTGGCACTCGATGCCCGCTGGGGTCGCATCAGCGAGGGCAATGGCGAGGATCCATATCTGAGTGGCGTGCTCGGGGCAGCTATGACCCAAGGCTATCAGGGCGAAACCGCCTCCAAGATGTGGGCTAAGGGCAACGGATTCATAGCCGACAACAACAAGATGCTAGCCTGCCTCAAACACTTTGCCCTCTATGGAGCGGTGGAGAGCGGCAAGGAATACAACACCACCGACATGAGCCACGTACGCATGTTCAACCAATACCTCCCCCCTTACGAAGCAGTAGTGAAGGCTGGAGTTGCCACGGTGATGTCATCCTTCAATCTCATCGACTACGTGCCAGCCACTGCCAACCGATGGATGATGACCGACGTGTTGAGAAACCGCTGGGGATTTAACGGCATGCTCGTAACCGACTATGCCAGCATAGCCGAAATATTGCAGCATGGTACAGCCCAAAACCTGAAACAAGCTGGCGAAGAGGCTCTGCATGCAGGCACCGACATGGATATGTGCGCCAAGGCATATGTACAGCATCTAGCCCAAAGCGTGAAGGAGGGCAAGGTGAGCGAGGAGGAAATCAACCAGGCTTGCCGCCGAGTACTGGAGGCAAAATACCGATTGGGACTCTTCAAGGATCCTTACCGCTACTGCGACACCAAGCGCAGCAAAAAGGACATTTACACCCTGGATAACCGCAAGGTGGCAAGGGATGTGGCTGCCGAGACCTTTGTATTATTAAAGAATGAGAACAACATCCTGCCACTGAAGAAGGAAGGAAAAGTGGCTCTGATAGGTCCGCTCGCCGATACCCGCAACAATATTGCTGGCACATGGAGTGTGGCACAAGCACCAGAGAAATATACCACCCTCAAGGAAACTATGCAGCAAGCCCTCAAGGGCAAGGCTGAACTGCTCTATGCACAGGGTAGCAATATCTGGAGAGATGCACAGCTGCAGAAGAATGGCGAGTTTGACAAGCCGATGCAACGTGGTGACAACGAGCTACTGAAGGCAGAGGCCATAAAGGTAGCAAAAAATGCCGATATCATCGTATGTGCCATGGGAGAAAGTGCCGACATGAGCGGCGAATGCGGCTCACGAACCAATCTGGAGATGCCTGATGTGCAACACGAACTATTAGCCGAACTTGTGAAACTAGGTAAACCTGTTGTGCTTCTCAACTTCTCTGGTCGCCCAACGGTATTGACTTGGGAGAAAGAGCATGTGCCTGCCATCATGAACGTATGGTTTGGCGGATCAGAAGTGGGCGATGCCATCTGCGATGTACTCTTCGGCGACAAGGTTCCATCGGGCAAACTCACCACTTCCCTACCAAAGACCACGGGTCAGGAGCCTCTCTACTATAACCACCAGAACACTGGACGTCCTGTACCTGACGACAACCCTCGCTTCGCCAAGTATGCCAGCAACTATTTGGACGTAAGTAATGGTCCGCTCTATCCATTTGGATATGGACTGAGCTACACCACCTTCTCTTACAGCGATTTGCGCTTGAGTCAAAGCCAAGCATCCATCGCTACGAATGAGGCTGATGCTTGGAAGAATGATGAGAAGATTACAGCCACCATCACGGTACAAAACACAGGCAACAAGGATGCCGACGAGGTGGTACAGCTCTACATCCGCGATATGGTATGCTCCATCTCTCGCCCTATCAAAGAGCTAAAGGGCTTCCAGCGCATCCACCTGGCAGCAGGTGAGAGCCGAGAAGTAAGTTTCGAAATCACCCCAGAGATGCTCAAGTACTATAATGCCGAATTGAAGCACATCTTGGAACCTGGCGATTTCGAAATCATGGTGGGCACCAACAGCAAGGATGTGAAGATGCAACCATTAACGATTGGCATGTAAAAAACATCAAGAAAAGTATCTATAAAAGACTTTGTCCCGCCGATATCAAGTCGAGACAAAGTCTTTATTTTTTAATAGCTGCCCCTTCGAATACTACTTTTTATCTCACTAGGAAATATTGGTCTCTTCACTGTATAAATGTTTGTAACCCGCGAAGAAAGTTATGTTCCACAGTGTTGAACTTAAGTTCAACACTGCTGAATACAAGTTCAGCACTGCTGAACATAGGTTCAACACTTATGAATATAGTTTTTAATTAAGAATACAAGAAATACTCGTGCTTCTAAAAATCTTAAATCTTATAGTGCAATCAATCTTACTTCGTCATTTCAAAACCTACGCGCATGCCATCGTAGCTGTTGGCGATGGTACCCACTGCGCTGAGAGTAGAGCTGCCCTTGAAGGCGCTGAGCATCTTGATGAGGTTGAGAAGCTTCTTCTGGTCGAAGAGAAGACTGATACCATTGGTGGTCTTGGTGGCATAACCCGAAGCACTCAGCAGAAGGCCCTTCAGATGGATGGCATGAGTCTTCTCATCAAAGGTATAGGTGCCCTGCCATGGCTTGCCGTCAATCTGCGCAGAGAAGTTGCCGTCGGTGGTGAAGGTGAACTGGGTGTTTGAACTGTTGAAGCCAAACTTATTATAATAGGTGCTCAACTTCTCCTCTACCTTGTTGGCAGCAATCTCGCCACCCGCCTTTGCCAGCAGGTTCTCTGAAGTGAAGGCGCATCCTGGCTTGCTGTACTTCCAGGTATGAGCGCAGAGATCTTCCTTTGAAAATGTGCCCGAACCGATTACATTGTTCAGCAAGCCGCCGATGATGCTACCAATAGATGTGGTGGTAGCAGCAGTGGCAGCAGTTGCCGAAGAAGTAGCACCAGTGGTTGCATCTACAGAAGTAGATGTTGATTTCTTTGTAGAAGTCTTTGTAGTTGACTTCTTGGTAGTCTTGGTGGTTGATTTCTTTGAAGAAGATTTCTTGGTTGATTTCTTTGTAGTCTTCTTCACTGGCATCAACTCCGATTTAGAGGCATTGAGCGCTGCCTCGTTCATGGCGCTAGCATTGCTGCCTACTGTGCATGCGAGCACGAGGGCAGCCGTCAGAATTACCTTTTTCATTTTATTTTCATTTTACTTTCTATATTATCTTATTCTTATACCATATATCTTATATCGATATCCACGCTTTCGGGGTGCAAAGTTCGGCATTTTTTGGGAAATAACAAAGAGAAATCCCCTTTTTCTTTTCCAGCTTTCCTATTTTTCCTATTCATCCTCTGTTCATCATCAGCATCCCTTCTAATCACCCTGCACGATTTATAGACGGATGGGGGTGCAGATGGTTTATTCAAATGCTGATTTTCGTGCAAAAGCTAGTGCAAATGATTCATCTTTTTGACTTAAATCAAAAAAGAATAATAATTACCCCAAAAATATCGTTTTGCGTACCGAAATGTTATCAGAATGTAATATCTTTGCAGCGTTAATAAAAATACAATAGGTTATGAATGATTTAATTAAGGTAAACACGAGTAATGAAAATCAGGCATTGAACAAGTGCCAGCAGATTCTTCAGGATCGCCGCGAGGCCCTTGCCTCTAAGGCAAAGAGAAGAGATTAAGTCCTTCACAGCAAAAAGAGAAGAGATGAATTTCTTCTAGGTTTATGAAGCAGACAAGGATTTGAATCCTTCGAAGAGAGATTTTTTCAGAATGACTCTTAATTTGAAAAAGTAGTTTTTGGGAAAAGAAAGAAAAGTAAAAAACCCCGTTGCCGGAACGTTTCGTCTGGCAACGGGGCTTTTTCATATCTTACTTCTTATTCAAGTTACTTATTCTTCTCTGCCTTCATGATTACCTCGAAGTGGTTGCCACTCTTCAGTACCACGTTCTTCAGGAAGTCTGAAATCTGCTGGGCAGTTACCGACTTCACCATCTCACGGTAGTTGGTGTGGGTATCTACCTTACGCAAATCATACATGCTCAATACCTGCATCCAGTAGCTGTTGGTCTTCTCATCAACACCAGCCTGCTTCAAAAGGATTTCCTTCACCTTCTGCAAATCGTTGGCATCAGGAGCAGCAATCGTCTCCTCCATACCCTTGAAGAAGCAAGGAACAGCTGCATCTACCTTATCTGGGTTCAACTGAGCCGTACCGTTGATGGTAAGTGCCAACTTGCCGTCGTAATCGAAAATCAAGCCGCAAGATGCACCAGTGCTGTAAGCAGCACTCAACTCCTCACGGATGCTGCGCAGATACTTCATCTCCAACAGACGGGCAGAAATATCAGCCAATACGGCTGTCTTCTGAGTATAAGCAGGCAACTTCACGAACCACATCTCGCGTGCCTGGCTCTGTGGATTCTCCATTGCCTTGGTAAAGATGTTCTTCACCTCGCCCTTAGCGTATGGAATCTTCTGGTTCTTCAGCTTCATGCCCTTGTTTGGCAGAGAAGCGATATACTGCTCGATGAGTGGCAGGAGTACCTTCTCGTCGTAGTTACCTACAAAATAGAAGGTGAAGTCCTTGGCATTGCCATAGAGCTGCTTCTGCATGTCGAGCACACGGTCGTAGTTGATGTTCTGGATATCCTCTGCATTTGGAAGAAGAGCCAGCTTGTTGCCCAGGTAGAGAGTGCTCTGGATAGAATCCTGATATACCATGTTAGGGTTGTTGCTCTTGTTAGAGAGCACGGTAACGTAGGTATTCTTCAGGTTCTCGAATGCCTTCTCGTCCTTGGTCAGGTTGGTCATCGAGAGATAGAGCAGCTGCATCATCGTCTCCAGATCCTTAGGAGTAGTGCTACCGCTGATACCGTGACGGAAAGGACTCATGGTGAGACCTACGCTGCACTGCTTACCAGCCAGCATCTTCTGCAGGTCGTTGCCTGTGAAACCAGCCAATCCGCTTACTTCCCATACGGTAGAAGCATTGGCAGCGTTAACAGGGTCGTTCTGGAATGCAGAGTAACCCACGTTGGCACTTCCGGCAACACGAATCTCATTATCCTTATAGTCGGTCTTCTTCAATACCACCTTGGCACCGTTAGAGAGGGTGAGCTTCTTGAAGCCGAGCACCTTGTTCTCTACCACCTTCTTGATGCTGCCAGCCTTTGGAGCTGAAGCCATCAGTGGTTCCTGCTTCACGTTATCCACATAAGCCTCCAGCTTCTCGCCGCGTACCTGCTTCACGATGGCAGCAAGTTCCTGCTCTGTAGGATAGCTTACGCCCTCTGCCTCCTTCATCAGCACCATGCTCACAAAGTTGGTGTCGGTTTCTGAAATCAGATTCTTCATCGCATCGTTGATGTGTTCAACAGTAAAGCTTGGCACTATCATCTGATAAATCTTGTACTCATCTTCGAGAGATGGGATTGGCTCGTTGTCTGTGAAGTGATCCACATACTGGGTAGTAAACTGCTCGTTCTTCATCTTGTTGCGGTTCTCATACATGGTTTCCATGCCGCTCATGAAGTTCTCCTTGGCACGTGCATACTCTGTGGCTGTGAAACCGAAGTCGCGTACACGCTTTGCCTCACGCAGGAAGGCTGCATAAGCCTCCTTTACCTTGCCTGGCTTAGCCACACCCGAGATAGAGAAGGCATCCTTGGTGCCTGAGATGAGGTAAGAGCCGATGCCTGCGCTTCCCTGGAGGAATGGGCAATCTGCCTCACGTGTCTGCTCTGCCAAGCGGGCATCGAACATCGAACCTACTACGCTGCGGAGGTAACCCATGACGAGGTAGGCCATGTTGCCTTTCAAGGAATCAGGATATGCATCGGTCTTCATCATGATATTGATCATATCGAACTTCTGCTCCTTGTTCTTGTCGATTACGTAGATGGCTGTATCGTTGTCAGCCACTGGCACTGGCACTACCTTGGCAGCATTCTTAGGCACCTTGATGCCAGAGAAGAGTTTCTTGATCTGTGCTTCTACATGATCTACATCGATATCACCCACGATGATGATTGCCTGGTTGTCCGGACGGTACCACTTGCGATAGTAAGCACGCAGGGTTTCAGGGTCGCATCCATCGACGACGCTCATCAGGCCGATAGGCATACGGTATCCGTACTTCTCGCCCTGGTAGAGCTTAGGCAGGTTGCGCTCCAACATGAGCTGCTGACCCACCATGCGCAGACGATACTCATTGTGTACCACATCGCGCTCATCGTTGATGGCCTCCTTGGTCAGCGAGATACCGTTGCTCCAATCCTTGAGGATGAGCATGCAGGAATCCACTGCTGAGGTGCGGGTAGTAGGAACATCGGTGAAATAATAAACGGTTTTGTCGATGCTGGTATAGGCATTGAGGTTGCGACCATACTCCACGCCGATGCTCTGCAGGTAATCCTGGAGGGAATTGCCCTTGAAGTGCTCGGTGCCATTGAAGGCGAGGTGCTCCAAAAGGTGAGCCAAACCGCGCTGGTCATCATTCTCATTGATAGAACCCACTTTCTGAGCGATGTAGAAACTAGCCACATGCTCAGGGAAAGCATTATGACGAATGTAGTAGGTCAAGCCATTCTCAAGATGACCGATCTTCACATTCCTGTCCACTGGGATAGGAGGCATCTGTGCCATCGCATTTCCCACAGAGAGCAGCAGCAGTGCCGCTGCGAAAATCTTTCTTAATCTCATTTTTTCTCTGCTGAATATTAATAAATATGCAATTATTAGTTATTTCGACTGCAAAATTACTCAAAATAAAAATGATTTGCAAGTATTTGGGAGATTATCTTCCCAAATACCTGCAAATCTATCAACTTTTAACTATAAACTATCAACTCTGAAGCTCTTCAGCCATGAGCCTCTGAACAGGCGCACCAGGAAGAGGCATCCTCTCAGCGTAAGCTCCGTGGCCATGGCTATCCATACGCCCTCCAATCCGTAGCTCTTCGAAAGCCCGTAGGCAAGGGTGAGCCTCACCAGCCACATCGTTCCCAGATTGATGGCGGCAGGCTTCTTCGTATCGCCCGCTCCCACGCAGACACTATAGGTAACGATGCTCGCCGCAAAGAACGGTTCGGCGAATGCCTCGATGCGCAGGCAGATGGTGCCCAATTCGCGGATACTTTCCACCGGCGACAGCACGCCTATCATCTCGGGTGCAAAGACGAACATCACCACGCCCATCAATGCCATCACGCTCATGCCCAATCCCACGGTGAGATAGGCGAAGCTCTTGCAGAGGTCGATGCGCCCGGCTCCATGAGTCTGTCCCACCAGGGTGCTTGCCGCATCTCCGATGCCATAACCCGGCATATAGCAGAGGCTCTCGGCGGTGATGGCGAAGGAATGGGCAGCGATGGCGATATTGCCCAATGGCGCCACAATCATGGTGCTCACTATCTGCGCTCCGCTCATCAGGATATTCTGAATGGCCATCGGTATGCTGATCTGGCAGGCCTGATTCACATAACTCTTCACCCAGCGGAACGGCTCTTTATCCTGCCGCAGGTTCAGAATCCTGTTGCTGCATGCCGAAATCCAGAGATTGGGCAGCGAGATGCAGAAGTAGGCCATCGCCGTGCCGCATGCCGCCCCCACTACGCCCATCTTCAGTATATAGATGAAGAGATAGTTGAAGACCACATCGCAGAGGCATATCAATACCGCCATCACGCTGGGCGTATGCATATTGCCTGCCGACTTGAGCATCATCTCGGAGATGTGATAGAGGAACACGAAGGGCAGCACGAGGCTATATATCAGGAAATACTTCGATGAGAAAGGAGCGATGTCGTCACCGCCACCCAGCCAATAGGGCAGATAGCCATGGATGCCCACACCCACCAGGGTGAGCATCAGGCTGAACGCCAAACCGCATATCAGGGCATGGCGATACACCTGGCGTGCCTTCACGAAATCGTTGGCACCGATGAAGTGAGCCACCTGCACCGAGAAACCCGTGGCAGCTGCCGAAAGCAAACTTCCGATGAGCCAAGTGGTTGACTCTATCAGTCCGATGCTAGCCGAGGCTTCTGCTCCCAGATGTCCCACCATCGATGCATCGATAAAGAACATCATCACGGTGGAAATCTGCGCCAGCATAGACGGCACGCTCAACCCCACGATGAGATTGAGTTTTTCCCTTCGAGTCATCGCCCTTCCCTTGCGAATCGACTCTATCAGATAATCTGTCTTATTCTTGAATAACATATTTTTCTCTTTTAATGAAATGATACAAAAAGTGGCGATCCTCAAAAGAGGAACGCCACTTTCTATTTAAATTTAAAATTTGTCGTACCTTTGTTTTTCCCAAAACTTAACTTCCGCCGTAGCAGAACAGTACTGTTTTTGTCATCCTTGAATAAATCAATCTTTCTATACCTTAACTAACACCCATTTTTGAATAAACAATCTAATTTTACCTAAACTAAAAACCTAACCTATGAACAACAATCTTAACTTATTTTTTACCTAACAACTAAAACCTAATAAAATCTATTACCTAACTAAAAACCTAAAACTTATTTTTTTCTGATGCAAAGGTACAACAAATTTCTGAAACCACAATACTTTTCCCGAAAAAAATGCATGAAACTAACATTTTTTGACGTAAGTCAACAAATTGTGTGCGAACACAAACACTTGTTAACACTAACGAAATGCTTGTTAACACAAAGAGCGTTCCCAGGTTGCCTTGCCAGCATACCTGAGAACGCCCCATATATCTCCCCATATATAATAAGGTGGAAATCTCCCCTATATATAATAAGGTGTAATCACACAGAATATCACTTGGAGAAGTAGCTATCCAGCACTATCTCGAAGCGAAGCATCGAATAGGCAGGAATCGTAGAACTGCTGCTGGTGGCGGAACCATACCCCAACTGGTATGGAATATAAACCATCCAGTGGTCGCCCGGATGCATGCGCATCAAGGCTGTGGCAAAGCCATCCACCACATTGCTCACGGCAAAGGTAGAAAGCATGGCGGTTTGCTTGTTGTAAGTACCCTCGAAGGTCTTATCAAACACGTATCCCGCATTCACGCTGCCATCCTTATCAGTAGTCTGAATCAGGCTGCCACGATAGCTCACCCTCACGGAGTCGGTGTACATCGGGCTTGTGGTGCCCTCGCCCTTTTCGAGCACATGAACGATGATGTGGTCGCAATCCTTGTAGTTCAGGGGCACTTCCACGCCGTTCACATCCTTGTTAGGCGTCTGGTTCTCCAGGCTCCAGTTGCGATATACATACCATCCCTGGCTCTCTCCCATCTTCTTTGCGTAAGCCAGCGTATCGGCAAAAGCCTGCTCGTTGCGCTCCTGCCAGTTGGCATACGCATCATAGGAGTCATCGTTCTCGCTGCATGATGACAGGGCAAACACTGCCATCACGAGCAAGAAGAGATATTTAGAAATTCTTAATTTCATTACCAAGTTTCTTTAATACGCTGGTGATACTTACGCGATCCTCGATGATGCCACGAAGGTCAGAGATAGCTACGCGCTCCTGCTCCATGGTATCACGATAACGCAAAGTTACCTTGTGATCCTTAGGTGTCTCGTGGTCAACGGTGATACAGAATGGAGTACCGATAGCATCCTGGCGACGGTAACGCTTACCGATGGAATCCTTAGGATCGCCATAGTGGGTATTGAAGTGGAACTTCAACTCATCCACAATCTCGTGAGCCAACTCTGGCAGGCCATCCTTCTTATCCAATGGGAACACGGCACACTTCACTGGTGCCAATGCCTCTGGCAGGCGCAAAACAACACGTGTCTCACCATTCTCCAACTTCTCCTCGCAGTAAGAGTGGCACATCACGCTGAGGAACATACGGTCAACACCGATAGAGGTCTCCACATCGTAAGGTACATAGCTCTCGTTCTTCTCTGGATCGAAGTACTTGATAGAACGGCCGCTGTACTTCTCGTGCTGAGAAAGGTCGAAGTTGGTACGGCTGTGGATACCCTCCACCTCCTTGAAGCCGAATGGCATCTTGAACTCGATGTCAGTAGCAGCGTTAGCATAGTGAGCCAACTTCTCGTGGTCGTGGTAACGATAGTTCTCGTTGCCCATGCCCAGAGCCTCGTGCCATGCCAAGCGAACCTTCTTCCAATACTCAAACCACTTCATCTCAGTGCCTGGCTGGCAGAAGAACTGCATCTCCATCTGCTCGAACTCACGCATACGGAATACGAACTGGCGGGCAACCACCTCGTTGCGGAATGCCTTACCAATCTGGCAGATACCGAATGGCAACTTCATACGACCGGTCTTCTGAACACTCAGATAATCTACGAAGATACCCTGAGCTGTCTCAGGACGCAGATATACCTTGCTTGTAGCATCGCTGGCAGCACCCATCTGGGTAGAGAACATCAGGTTGAACTGACGAACGTCTGTCCAGTTCTTGGTACCGCTGATAGGGCAAACGATACCCTCGTCCTCGATAATCTGCTTCAGCATCTCGAGGTTAGGACCCTGCATAGCCTCAGTATAGCGGGCATGGAGGTCATCAAACTTCTTCTGGTTCTCCAGAACGCGAGGGTTGGTAGCGCGGAACTGAGCCTCATCGAAGCTGTCTCCGAAGCGCTTCTGAGCCTTGGCAATCTCCTTGGCAATTTTCTCCTCATACTTAGCCATGTGATCCTCGATGAGCACATCGGCACGATAACGCTTCTTGGAGTCGCGGTTATCAATCAATGGGTCATTGAAGGCATCAACGTGACCGGAAGCCTTCCATACAGTAGGGTGCATGAAGATAGCTGCATCGAGACCTACAATGTTCTCGTGCAACAATACCATGCTCTGCCACCAGTACTGCTTGATATTATTCTTGAGCTCAACACCATTCTGACCATAGTCGTAAACGGCAGCCAAGCCATCATAAATTTCACTACTTGGGAACACGAAGCCATATTCCTTGCAATGGCTTACAATTTTCTTAAAAACATCTTCTTGTGCCATGATTAAATCTTATTTTTCTTAAATTTTCTGCAAAGATAAGCCTTTTTCTCGAAAAAATGTTGTATCTTTGCCATAAATTAGGAAAAATTATCGCTTTTCCACTTTGTTTCATTGTGGAATGCGAATAAATTCGTAACTTTGCAAAAGAAATAACAATGGTTACAACAAAAGAAGAAAAGGCAAAGCAACAGTCTGCGAGGGATAATCTTAGCAAGTTTTTCTACGACTTAGCAAAAACTACCTTCGCATCAACCGTTGTCGGCGATGTAGTCGCCATGTTTCTGAAAGAGGAAGTCAAGACTTCAGCAATAGTCTTATTCTTGGTCGGTATAGCAACTACGGCTTTACTTGCACTCTTTGGGTATAGAATTTCAAAAAAATAAAAGATATGGAAGCTTTAATTATAACACTAGCAGGAACTGGAGCTATAGCTCTTATCCTCAACATTTGGTTAGGCACAAAATCTGGAAAAAAATGGCTGCAAAGCCTTTGATAAAAATCATATATGAGCGACGAAATTAAAGATAAAAACGAGCTGGAAGGCCAAAATCCGGATGATTTGGAGAATTCTGATGCTCAGGAGAAACATTCCGACTATAAGCCGGTGAACCGATTCGATGCATCCGCCGTACACCACCTTAGCGGTATGTATCAGAACTGGTTCCTCGACTATGCGTCGTATGTAATTCTGGAGCGAGCTGTGCCGCATATCGAAGACGGATTGAAACCCGTGCAGCGACGCATCCTCCACTCCATGAAGCGCATGGACGACGGAAGATACAACAAGGTGGCCAATATCGTGGGACACACGATGCAGTTCCACCCGCATGGAGACGCTTCCATCGGCGACGCCCTGGTGCAGATGGGACAGAAAGACCTTCTCATCGATACGCAGGGTAACTGGGGAAATATCCTCACGGGCGACCGTGCGGCTGCACCCCGTTATATCGAAGCACGACTCTCGAAGTTTGCCCTCGACGTGGTGTTCAATCCGAAAACCACCGACTGGCAACTCTCTTACGACGGCCGCAACAAGGAGCCTATCACCCTGCCGGCTAAATTCCCGCTGCTCCTGGCACAGGGAGCCGAGGGTATCGCCGTGGGATTGAGCAGCAAGGTGTTGCCACATAACTTCAACGACCTCTGCGATGCAGCCATCCACTATCTCAAGGGAGAGGACTTTGCCATCTACCCTGATTTTCCAACAGGTGGAGCCATCGACGTGAGCAAATACAACGACGGTCAGCGTGGCGGAGCCTTGAAGGTGAGAGCCAAAATCGACAAACTCGACAACAAGACCCTCGTCATCACCGAGATTCCATATAGCAAAACCACGGTGAGCCTCATCGAAAGCATCACCAAGGCGGTGGAAAAAGGAAAAATCAAGGCAAGAAAGATAGAAGACGTCACCTCTGCCAACGTAGAGATTCTCGTGCATCTGGCTCCAGGCACATCTTCCGATAAAACCATGGATGCCCTCTATGCCTTCAGCGATTGCGAGATCAACATCTCGCCCAACTGCTGCGTCATCGAGGACAACAAGCCGAAGTTCCTCACCATCAGCGATGTTCTTCGCCACAGCGTAGATCGCACCATGGGATTGCTGCGCCGCGAACTGATGATTCGCAAGGGCGAACTGGAAGAACAGCTCTTCTTCTCATCCTTGGAACGCATCTTCATAGAAGAGCGCATCTACAAGGAGCGCAAGTTCGAGCAGAGCAAGAACCAGGACGAGGTAGTGGCATTCATCGATTCCAAACTGGAGCCTTTCAAGGACAAGCTCTTCACCGCCGAAGTGGATGGCAAGGGCATGGTGGAATATGCCTTCCATCGCGAGATAACCAGGGATGATATCCTCAAGCTGCTGGAAATCAAGATGCAGCGAATCCTTAAATATAATAAGGATAAGGCTGACGAACTGCTGATGAAAATCAAGGCAGAACTTGCCGAAATTGAGAACGACCTGGCTCACATGACCGATGTCACCATCAACTGGTTTGAATATCTGAAGGGAAAATACGGCAAGCAGCATCCTAGAAAGACGGAAATCCGCAACTTCGATACCATCGAGGTAACCAAGGTGGTGGAGGCTAACCAGAAACTCTACATCAACCGACAGGAAGGTTTCGTGGGAATGGGATTGAAGAAGGACGAGTTCGTATGCAACTGTTCCGACCTCGACGACATCATCATCTTCTACAAGGACGGAAAATTCAAGGTTACCAAGGTGGCCGACAAGATATTCGTGGGCAAGAACATCCTCCACGTGCAGGTGTTCAAGAAGAACGACAAGCGAACCATCTACAACTGCGTATATCGCGACGGCAAGCAGGGCGACTACTTCATCAAGCGATTCAACGTAACCGCCATGACGCGCGACAAGCTCTACGACATCACCCAGGGCACCCCTGGAAGCCGCATCATCTACTTCACTGCCAACCCTAACGGCGAGGCGGAAATCATCAAGGTGACGCTGGAACCAGACCTGAGCCGCAAGCGCCAGAGCATTTTCCTGGAGAAGGATTTCTCGGATATCCTCATCAAGGGACGTGCTGCCAAGGGCAATCTGCTTACCAAGCGCACCATCCGCCGCATCGGCTTGAAGAGCCACGGCCACAGTACGCTAGGCGGAAGAAAGGTATGGTTCGACCCGGATGTAAACCGCATCAACTACGATGAAAACGGAAGATTCCTGGGTGAATTCAACGACGATGATGCCATCCTGGTGGTATTGGACAACGGAGAGTTCTACATCACCAACTTTGATGTGAACAACCACTACGAGGACAACATCCTGAGGTTGGAGAAATGGGACGAGCACAAGGTATGGACGGCGATTCTCTATGATGCCGACAACGAGGGTTATCCATACATCAAGCGATTTACGATGGATGCCACCAAGCGTCATCAGAACTGCCTGGGAGAGAACCCTAACAGTCAGCTCATCCTGCTCACAGATACCCCATTCCCTCGTCTTCAGGTTACCTATGGTGGAGCAGATGCCATGCGTCCTGCCGAGGAAATCGATGCCGAACAGTTTATTGCGCAGAAGAGCTTCAAGGCAAAAGGCAAGCGTCTCACCACCTGGAAGATAGAAAGCATCGAGGAACTGGAACCAACAAGATTTCCTGACCCAGAAGAGCCATCCAACGATGATGCCTCAGATGAGCAGGAAGGCGCCGAGGAGCCAAGAGAAAACCTGGATCCAGATGCCGGAAAGAGCGAGCAGCAAGTCATCGACGAGCTAACTGGCCAAACCAACCTCTTCTCCGATAAGGATTTCACAGAAGACGACAAGGATAGAGAATGGCTTTCAAAGCAATAATAAAAAAGGAGCTAAAGCATCGCTGCTTTAGCCCCTTTTTTATTTAAAGGCTTCTTTTTACCTTTTTACTTTTTTACCTTTTTTGCTTCATCCAGTTTTTTCAAGCAATACTCCTTGAAATCCTTCCAGTGGTAATAAGGCGCCATGTCGCTCTTGATAGGAAGCGTAGCCTCATCCTCGCAGAGCAGCACCTTCACCAGCACATCATTCGCCTTGTTTCTATAAAAAACAAACTGCAAATTCGTAGCCATCGGCGTAATCTTGTAATCCCACCATTGAGAAGCAATCTTCTCCGGGTCCTTAATCTCCTCGCCATATCCATTCAAATCCAGCAGACAGGTGAGCGGAGTAACCATCGTATCATGGCCATATCTCAAGGTAGCACCCGGATGTGGCAAAGCGATGCAGCTATCCGCCTTCTGAATAATATCCCTCAGCAGATTGCGCTGCGAGAACGGCTGCACATTGCCCGTAAAAGGCGAATTACCATAAGCCATCTGCCACCAGATGTTGGCATTCAGCCAGTTCTGATACAGTTCTTCCTCGGTAAAGAGATCGTAGAGCGAAACCTTGCCCCTCAATTCCGTGCCCTGGATAGAGCTCGCCATCTCATAGAGTTTTCTGTTCAAGTCGCTCTGGTTGATGTTCTGCTTCACCCAGGCAGGGTCGTTGAAAAGCTTCTTCATCAGGCGGCTGCAGTTAACGTGCTTCTGGGCAAACTCCTGCTGCGCTACCCTGATGCCCACGCTATTCTTCAAGCTATCCAGGTATCTGTCGCCCTGGTTCATATAATACATATCATGCTCGCTGGCATCATGGAAGATATGAAGCTTAGGATTCATGCGGAGCATCTGCTGCAAACCGTTCTCCATAGAGAGGATGCATCGGATAACCAATGTGCTTCGAGCCTCGATATTCGTCTTACCGGCAAAAATCTCAGGGAATCTCTCCATCATTCGTTTGGTAATGCCCTGATGCTGCAGGGCACCGAGCGGAGTCAGTTCGCCATCACGCCCCTTCGCCTCCTCACGAATCAGCTTCACCTTAGCCAGGGTTTCCTCGCCCTTGGCAGTCAGTTTCCCCTCCTGCTTCGCCTTGAGCAGGGAGAAATAAGGCACATCATACGCCTTCTTGCCAATCATGAATCGAGAGCCATGACGGCCATAGTGACTCAGATAAAAAGGCTTATACCCCTTAGGAGCAGGAGTCAACTGCTTCTGAGGTCCACGGTAAGCCACATAGTTGCTACCCGAAAGGGTAATGTCGCGCTTGAAATCCTCCTGAGGAGTCTGAGCAGACAATGGCATCACAAATGCAAGAGATGCCAACAATAATAGATTCTTTGCGTTCATTGTTACTATATTTTTATTTTATCTGTTATTTTCTTCTTACTAGTTCATCAAGTTCTTCAGGAACGGCAACAATTCCTTTGCCATTTTCTGATGCTGCAACTTGCTAGGATGCCAGCTGGCACCATATCTCAAGTCGCCTTTCTGGAAAGAGAAGTCGAAGCGGTAAATCTCCTTATCCCCCTGCTTCTTCGCCTTCTTTACCTTGCCTTTTTTATCCACCACCGTCTTATTCGCCAAGGTAAAACCGCCCTTGTTAGCATCAGCGCAGATTCTGTCAAGCACCGCTCTCTGCTCGCTACTCTCCTTCTCCCCGAGCATAGGTCCTGTCAGGAGCACAATCTTGGCATCAGGATATTTGCTTCTCACGGTAGTGAGGAACATGCGGTAATTTTTCTCATAGAGCTGAATATCATAATTTTCCGTTGAAAGGTCATTGGTACCCAGGTTGATGCAAACCAGCTGTGGCTGATACTTGGCAAAATCCCATTTCTCATCGTGCTTATTAAATAAGGTATATTCATACTGCCAAGGCATATTCTCCGCAGAACCCGTCTTAGGACCATCATAGTTGCGATACACACCGATTCCACTGCGGGAAATCGAAGTATGCTGTGCCTTCAAGCTATCACTCACGATATTGGCATAAGTCAGCCAATGGTTCTCCGTCTCATCCTCAAAAGGATCGCTCATCTCAATGCTCTCTACACCATATCCGCAAGTGATGGAATTACCGATGAACTCAATCTTTCTATCAGATAAAGCAGGAGCCTCAACGAGCTTACTGCCCTTATCCAGCACGAATCCCCGAAACTCAGGAGTGCGATTCAATCCCTCTATCACATACATCACCTTCACATGATGCACCCCCTTAGGCAAGGCAGCAGCCAGTGTAACCACAGAATCACGATCTGCATTGAATCCTACCTTAAAAGGTTCACAGTCATCAACTTGTGCCATAAAATATCCCGTCATCGGACGGCACATCATCTTCAGGGAAGACCCTTGAAAAGAGGCTTCTATGGTTGTACCTGGATAATTAAAGCTAGCCACATCCGGATTCTTGCCGAAGCTTACACGTCCCATGTATTGAATCATAGGATGTGATGCCTTCATCACCTCTCCTTCAATAGGGAGCGTGGTAGAAGTTTTTCCATTTCCTGCGAAGGCAACAGCACTCAGCATGGTTGCCATCAATAACAAATTCATTTTTTTCATCATGATTACTTTTAGTTTGCCTGCAAAAGTACCATTATTTCTCGTAAAAAACAAGGGAATCCGCTTTTTTTTGCATATTTCTTCTTTTTATTCAGAAAAATGTTGTATCTTTGCACTCGTAAATGCGCTTGTGGCGAAATTGGTAGACGCGCTAGACTTAGGATCTAGTGGTTTAGGCCGTGTAGGTTCGAGTCCTATCAGGCGCACTGAAGAAAATTCTAACTGCTTGATAATAAGCAGTTAGGATTTTTTCTTTTCTATTTTTGGCAACATTTTGGCAACATATTTCAATGCTAATCTATAGTGACAGCCAAAAGTAAGGCTTCATTTCACATACTTTCACACTATTTCTTGCGATTACACACACCATACATTTGAGTAAAAGGAAGAACTAACTATTAGGCATATTAGCATTATCAGTAACCTATCATTTACGCTCTACCCTCTTCATTGCTTTCATGCCATAGTTAGGCGAGCCATCCATAAACCTTGCACAACTAATATTTAGTTTACCTCCATACATAGAGATTTTTTCACCCCAAACTGAAAAAATCACAAAGAAAATACATTTTCCTTCAGAATATATGCCCTATTTCCAAAGAAAAATGCTATCTTTGTAGCTGTTTTAATATAAATGTGTCCTAAGACAATGCCTTACTTTTTAAGTAGGCTCATTTAGGAACAATAAAGAAGGAAACAATGGAAAAATATATAGAGATATTCAACAAGCTTTGGGAACACTCAGAGAATGAAGTTGTCGAGTTTAAGAAAGCAGAGACCAACTTTGATATCGATGAGTTGGGCAAATACTTCTCCGCTCTTAGCAATGAAGCAAACTTACGTGACCATGAGTTTGCTTGGATTGTATTTGGCGTTTGGGACAAGAAGCATCAGATTATTGGCACATCCTTCAAGGATGGTGAAGTAGCACTTAACCGACTGAAGCAAGATATGTCTCAGCATACGACTGACAATCTTATCTTTAGAGATATTGTGCCAATAGAAGTAGAGGGAAAACGTATCCTACTATTTCAAGTACCAGCATCTCCACGTAATATCGTGATGCATTGGAAGGGTGTGGCATACGGTCGTGACGGAGAAAGTTTGAAGCCTCTAAACCAAGCCAAACAAGATGCCATTCTCCGTCAGCCACCTCTTCCAGATTGGACTGCTCAACTCGTACCCAATGCTACCATCAATGATTTGGACGAACTAGCATTAGCTACAGCAAGAGTCATGTTCAAAAAAGTACATTCATCCAACATTCCAGGAGATGAAGTGGACGCTTGGAGCAAAGAAGAATTCCTCTCAAACAGCATGATGATGAGGGATGGACAACTGACACGTGCAGCCATCTTGCTATTGGGCAAGCCACTATCTATCCAAAAGATATATCCCGCAGTAGCTCAAATCACATGGACTTGGCAAGACGAGGAGGGCATCGTACAAGATTACGAGCACTTCACCATACCATTTATCTTGACCGTGGATAAGGTATTGAGTAAAATACGCAACAAGACCATGCGAGAATTGCCTGGTGGAACTTTGTTTCCTGATACGATGAAGCAATATGATGAATACACCATTCGTGAGGCGATGCATAATGCCATTGCACATCAAGACTATACCTTACAACAACGTATTGTCTTCGTGGAAGGTCCAAGTACATTATACTACGGAAATGGTGGTAGTTTCATTCCTGGCACCATCGAGAATGCGTTGGAGCACAAAGGCCCACAACTCCATTATCGCAATGAGTGCCTTTGCCGTGGAATGGTCAATTTCAATATGATTGACACTGTGGGACGTGGCATCAAGAAGATTTACACAGAGCAGCGTAACCGCTTCTTCCCTATGCCTGATTATGAGATAGATAACGAACATCGCACGGTCGGGGTAACAATCTATGGCAAGATGATAGATGAGAAATATACCAACCTGTTGAAGACCAACAACTCATTGTCACTGAAAGAGTGCCTATGGTTGGATGCCGTACAAAAACATCATCCAATCACCCAAGCTGCCGCAAAGCACCTTCACGACAAGGGCTTGATTGAGGGGCGTGCTCCTCACTATACAATTTCTCTGTCTGTAGCAAAAATGACAAATCAGATAGGGCATTATACTAAGGAGAAAGGCCTTCAAGAAAATAGCATTCAAAAGTTATTACTCCAACTAGCTCATAACGCTGGAGATATGGGCTTTTGGCGTAAAGATGTATATGAAGGACTAGAACATGTGTTCCCTTCTAGTAACACCCACGATGAGAAATTGAGAAAAATAGGTCGTATTCTCATACGTATGGCTCAGGATGACCTTATTCAAAAGTCTCCTAATGGTAGGAAATGGATAATTACCCCAAAAGGAGAACAAGAACTTAATCTTTAAACGGTTGTAATTGCGGTCGTAGCGGTCGTAATTGCGGTCGTAGCGGTCGTAATTGCGATCGTAGCGGTCGTAATTGCGGTCAAAAAGGTTAGTACCTACTAGCAAAATAGTCTGCACATTCCTGACAAAGGAATATACAGACTTTAATTTATACCCATCCTTTACGATGCAAATACCAAATAAATAATAGCATAAGAATCTCCATCCCTAATCCTCCACCAAGAACAATCCATAATACTCCAGAATGTATCATCGTGATATTAACGATTACCACAATTATCAAGAGTAGGATGGAATAATTCATCAACAACATATACGCCATGGCTATGTTTGCAGGATATGAGACTCTTCCAGAAGCATCATCTACAAGACGCGCTAGACTTAGGATCTAGTGGTTCAGGCCGTGTAGGTTCGAGTCCTATCAGGCGCACTGAAAAAAAATCCTAACTACTTGATAATAAGCAGTTAGGATTTTTTCTTTTCTATTTTTGGCAACATATTTCAATGCTAATCTATAGTAATGGTCTTGCAGAAAATAGTATCCAAAAGTTATTGTTGCAATTGGCTCATAATGCAGGAAGTATGGGATTCAAACGTCAAGACGTTTATGAGGGACTACAACATGTTTTTCCATCAAGTTTAACTCAGGACGAGAAACTGAGAAAAATAGGAAATCTTCTTCGAAAAATAGCGAAAGAAGGATTTATTATAAAAACCATTAGTGGAAAACAATGGATTATTACAGAAAAAGGTGAACAAGAATTGAATTATTAATTTGTTACATAATTGCGATTGTCAAGTCATAATATGGGCATATTCGGTCGTTTTAAGTCGTTTTAAGTCGTTTTAAGTCGTTATTTGGCTATTTGAGGTCGTTCTCGGCTATTTGAGGTCGTCACTTGGGCATAGCTCATGTAACTGGCATGTAACTGGGCGACTCGAAACAGCCCTAAAACAGAGCAAAAGCCCTTTAAAACAGTGCTTGGCGCATGTAACTGGCATGTAACTGAATAAAAGAAGGCTCGTATGGATAATGCTAGTTTTCAAACAGAGTTTATACATTCTTGATCATAACAACATTTCACACCAATCAGACTACATTTTGGAGGGCTAAAAAATGCAGAGAAGACAAAAAAAACAGCGTCTATGAATAAAGCAGGCTAAGATCTATCATGCTACACATAAGGAAAAGTGCTTTGAAACCTTTTTCTTCACTTTGCTATAATATTTTAATATCTTTATGGGATGTTCGCACATTTTCCTAAAATTGGGCGTATTTTATGATATTATATCACTTTTCTGATAACAAAGTATAAAATGTACTATCTTTTAGTTATAATTGTTTAAAATACACGTATAAATTGACCAGCGTATCAATATTTCCTATAATTTTGCTACACAAATCAAGGCAACTTGATACCTTTCTCTGTATAAGTAAAAGGTGGAAATATAAACGCAATTGAAACTAGAACAATAACAATTTTAAACAAACTCATTAAACAAAATGAAATTTTACAATTCCAAAAGCCTGATGGCCTCGTTGGCCTTGTTCGGCACTACTGCCTCTCTGTGGGCAGCAAATTTCACTGCCATGTGGGATTTTGCCAAGATGAACCCTACATCGCTCAGCAATGTTTATTTCCAAGGAAGCGAAGGACATATCAGTTCTTCCAAGTCTGGAGTGCAGATTTTTGCCATTGCCCAAAATGGCAAGTTTGACGTGCGTACAGCTGATGCACAGATGAATGCCAACACCTATCTGAGAATTCCTGTTTACAATGTAGGTGATCAGGTGATTATCACTACACATGCGGGATATCACAACTATGTGATTGGTTCCAAGACCGCCAATGCCGACAAGTTCACTTATACAGCCACTGCTGATGATGTCAAGAATGGATGGGTGCAGATGGAAGCCAAGGCGACTATCTATCTTCTCTCAATCCAGCTGAATTCTGATGATTCTTCATCTTCTTCTGCCAGTGTTGCTGTGAAGGCTACCGCTACATGGGATTTCGGTCAGATGAATCCTTCTTCCTTGAAGACGGTACAGATTGAAGGAGCCAAGGGTAAAGTGGCTTCCAATCTTGATGGTATACAACTCTTTGTCCTCGGACAGTATGGCAAGTTTGCCGCTAGAACCAACGATGTGCAGTTCAATGAGAAGACTACTGTGCGTGTGCCTGTGACAAAAAAGGGAGATGTAGTTACTGTGACCAGTGCTGCCAACTATCATAATTACGCCATTGGTGGCATTCATGCCGACAAGGATGTGATGACCTACCAGGCTACGGATGCAGATGCCAAGCAGGGATATGTTGTTCTCTACAGCTATGAACAGACATACCTGAAAAGTATCAGTGTGAATCTGCAGGCTTATGTGAAGCCAGCAACCAACACTGGCAGCTCTTCTACCAACACACAAGGCAATGGCTCCTATGAGGATAATACCACAGCCACAAATGTTCCTGTTTCCAATATCAAGAACTTTGTCATCGTCAAGCCTGGCGATGTTAATTCGCTGCTCTCAGCCATCAGCAAGGCCAACTCTGCCAATGCCAGCGTGAGTGCTGGCAGATATTATATTTATGTCCCTACCGGTACATACAATCTTGGCAGCCGCACCCTTACTGCCATTACCGGTCATAATATCTCCATCATCGGTGACGGTATGGACAAGACCATCATCAAAAATTCTCCAGCAGTAAGCCAGGAGGGTATTTCTACAACAGCCACCTTACTGAACCGTGGTCAGAACACCTATCTGCAGGACCTCACCTTGCAGAATGCGCTCGACTATTATAATGCCGGTTCTGCAGGTAGAGCCGTGGCATTGCAGGATAAGGGTAACCGTACCATAGCTAAAAATGTACGCATGCTTTCTTATCAGGACACTTATTACAGCAATGGCAAGGGACAGTATTATTTTGAGGGAGGCGACATACATGGAACCGTTGACTTTATCTGCGGTGGCGGTGATGTCTTCTTCAACAAGACAACCATCACTGTAGAGAAGCGTACCAAGGGCGGTTCCGGTTCCTGCATCATTACTGCGCCTTATACCGATGGAGCCAACAAGGGTTATGTATTCAACAGCTGCACCATCAAGAACTATGCAGAAAGCTACAGCTTGGGGCGTGCCTGGGGCGGAAAGCCTCGCCTGGCATTCATCAATACCAAAATGAACGACACACGCATTGCCAAGAGCCGTTTCTCTACAGCCGGCATGAATACAGTGGCCGACAAGTTTGTGGAATATAACTCTATGGATGCCAACGGCAAATGCATATCTCCTTCATCCAATGTGCTTACCTTCACGAAGGGAAGTGAGTCGAAGAAGATGGAGACCATCATCTCTTCTGCCGATGCCAAGCAGTATAGTCTCAGTAAGGTATTTACTGATTGGCAGCCAAACAACCTGACTGCTCAGATTTCCGTAAGTGGAGTAGTAGCCAATGGTCAGACCATCAGTTGGAAGAAGGGCAATGCCAGTGCTTATGCCATCTACAAAGATGGAAGTCTGGTAACCATGGTTGATGCCAACACCACTTCTTACAAGGCTAGTGGCAGCGGTACTTATACCATCAAGGCGGCCAACTCAATGGGAGGATTGGGCAAAGGTCAGAACATCAAGGTAACAGTTTCCTCATCTGGCAGTTCTACATCTTCCGATAATCAGAGTTCAACCAGCTCTTCTTCACAGGTCAGTGGACTCACCAAATATGATCTCAACCAGCCTATCGGATGGAGTAATGTTGGTGGAAAGGTAACGGGTTCGGAAGATAAGAATCCTGTGCTCGTTTCTACCATGAGCGAATTCCTGGAAGCCATGAAAGGCACAGAGCAGAGAACCATATATGTAAGCGGCACGCTGACAACCAATGCCCAGGTATATGTACAGAATGCAGCCAACAAGACCGTTTACGGATTGCCGGGTTCTGCCCTGGCGAATACCACACATACTGGCAATGCAAACAATACGGGTGTACTCTGCATCAAAAACTGCAAGAATATTATCCTGCGCAACCTTACCTTCAAGGGACCAGGAGCTTATGATATCGATGGAAAGGACAATCTCACCATGCAGAAGAGTACTTATGTGTGGGTAGATCATTGTGATTTCCAGGATGGTTGTGATGGCAACTTCGATATCAATACGGCTTCCGATAACATCAGTATCACCTGGTGCCGTTTCCGTTATCTTATCACACCATGGGCTGGTGGTTCCGGCGGTTCCAACGATCATCGTTTTTCCGATTTGATTGGTGGCAGCGACAAGGCTACCGGCGATGAAGGCAAGTTGAAGATTACTTTTGCCAACTGCTGGTGGGATGAAGGCTGCAAGGAGCGTTTGCCACGAGTGAGATATGGCAAGATACATATTCTCAACTGTCTCTACTCATCAAGCAATGTAGGTTATTGCATTGGTGCAGGTTACAAGAGCAACATCTATGTGGAGAATAGTGTTTATGCTACTGCTGCTACCCAAAAGAAGCCTTGGGATTGCAAGACTAGTGGCAGTTACAAGGACTACAATATCACGTTGAAGGGCTGTGAAGGCACTGCAGATGCACAGAGCAAGAGTGGAAACAACGAGTATTTCGTTCCATCGAAATACTATACTTATAAGGCTAATGATGCTTCTGAAGTGAAGAACTATGTATCAGCAGCTGCCGGTGCAACACTCAAGGTGTCTTATGGCTCAGGTGTAAGCAAGTCAAGATCTGTTTCCTTGGGCGATACAGATGGACAGACTACAGGCATCTACGACTTTACAGAAGCGGCACAGTCGGTACTCTCTACTCGTATTTTTACCTTGAAAGGTAATGAGGTACAGACTCTTCAGCCAGGTTTGAACATTGTGAAGACCACCTACTCAGATGGTCATACAGATGTGAAAAAAGTATTGAAGAAATAGAATAACAGCCTTCGGGATATGATTGTCCCGGAGGCTTTTTTGGTTATCGCTACTGTCATGACATCTATCTATTAATCAAAACAAAAACTCCCTGATAATATGAACTGTAATTTTTAGTTGTACAAAACAGCCTTTTTCCGAAAAGAATCAGATAATCCACTAAAATTCTACATATAATCCACCATACTTAGCCTCTTTTGGCGTAATTTTGCCATCACCAAACGTATTTTCTGAAAAAGAAAGGCATTGAAAAGTCGATGCTTGATTACGGATTAGCAAGAGAATAAACAACTACAATTTTAACATAAACCGAAAGTAACCAATGAAAAAGAATGTTTTAATGACAGCTGTCATGCTGCTTGGTATCATGACAGGTTGTACTGACAGTTTGGAGCAGCAACTAGCTCCTGCAGCAGAGGTTGAAACTGAGTTGGCAACAAGAGCTTCTTCAGGTCGCCTTAGTACTTACACACCTCCATCGTATATTGATGATTATGTATCAATGGCAGGTTGGGACCAGCGTGGCAGTTGGAATTTAGCCAACGTGCATGACCCTACAGTCATGAAGGCTGATGACGGCTACTACTACATGTACCAGACTGATGCCTCTTATGGTAACAGTTTGGATGGACATGGGCATTTCTTCTGCCGTAAGAGCAAGGATTTGATCAACTGGGCTTGGGTAGGCTCCACCATGAGAAGACAGCCTTCCTGGGTGGCAACCAAGGTGAATGAATATAGAGCAAAGGAGGGCCTTCCTGCTATCAAGCATTTTCATTATGGATTTTGGGCGCCATGTGCTCGCAAGGTGAGAAATGGCTTGTACCGAATGTACTATTGCATCGTGGTTGATAACTACATCGGCAATGGCTTATATGCCGATGCAGCCAATTTTGACAACACCTGGACAGAAAGAGCTTTCATCGGCATGATGGAAACTTCCGATCCAGCAAGCAACCATTGGACAGACAAGGGCATGGTGGCTTGCTCTTCCACTGACTGTGGGTTCAACTGGGGAAGAAACGGTCAAGGTGACTGGAATGCATATTTCAAGTATAATGCCATCGATCCGTCATATATCATCTGCCCTGATGGCAAGCATTACCTCATCTATGGTTCATGGCATTCTGGTATTGTTGCCATGCGCCTGAACCCGGATACAGGTAAGCCTTATGAGAATATCGGCGACCCATGGGGAGACATCAGCAAGTATGGCAAACGTATCTATACTCGCAATATCAATAGTCGCTGGCAGGCATCTGAAGCTCCGGAGATCATATATCACAATGGCTACTATTATCTTTTCATGGCCTACGATGAACTTTCTGTGGCTTACAACACTCGTGTGCTGAGAGCCAAGAATATAGAAGGTCCTTACTATGGTAAGGATGGCAGAGACTGTACCAACAAGGGTGGAGAGGCATACCCAATTCTGACACATCCGTACAAGTTCAACAATAGTCCAGGTTGGGTAGGAATCTCTCATTGTGCTGTCTTTGATGATGGAGAGGGTAACTGGTATTTCTCGTCACAAGGTCGTTTGCCGGCAGGAGTAAATGGCAATCCATATTCAAACGCCCTTATGATGGGACAAGTACGTTCCATTAGATGGACACAGGATGGCTGGCCAGTCATTATGCCTGAGAGATATGGTGATGTGCCACAGCTTGCCATTCTCGAAAGTGAATTGAAGGGAACCTGGGAGAATATCACCCTGGAGTATAATTTTGGTCAGCAGTGCAGTTCTGAAAGTATGACACTGGGTAGTGGTCATAAGATTACAGCAGGTTTCCATGCTGGTGGTAAGTGGTCCTACGACAAGGCAAATGCCATTCTCTACATAGATGGCATACCTATGTATTTGCAGAGAGAATGTGATTGGGAATCCAATCCTAGAAAATATACTATTGTATATTCCGGACTCAGCAACTACAACAGTACAAGGAACCGCAAGTCATATTGGGGCAAGAAGAATTAAGACTTCAAAGGAATTAAGGTAAAAGGTAGATGACAAAAAGAAAGTTGCTGATTTGACTATCAAGTCAGCAACTTTCAGCTTTTGCAAGGGTTAGCCTAAATTATTCATAGACACAAAAAAAAGAGAACTTTTTCTTGCATAATTCAAGAAAAAGTATTATTATATCATAAAAACAGCTTACTCACGATATTGCCCAGAAACCGTCCCAAACTTTGGGCACTCAATGCCCGCAGTTACGGGCAACAGATGCCCAATACATGGGCTATCGATGCCCATCACGTGGTCCCTGAGTGCCCACCTAATGGGCATCGGCAGACCAACTAATGAGCATAGACAGACCAACTAATGGGCTGATTTCCAAGAGATATCAGTAGTAACTTCTAACGATATCAGCTGACTTTTCCTGATTTCAGTTGACACTTTTTTACTTTATCAACTAGAAAAGGTAGACACTATCAATTTCATAAAACTGAAATAGTAGACACCTGCCTATCTGATAAAACTAAAATCGCAGACACCTGCCATTATCTTGATTTAAGTCAACAATCCAACACTATTAACAATAAAACAAAGAAAAAATTTCCTGTATTCGCATATTTCCTATACCTTTGCCACCGAATTCCAAGCATAAAGAAGACGGATTCTAATAAAAGAAGATAGAAAACAACGTATAATTTTTAAGAAAAAAGATTGATTATGAAGAAAATTATGTTGAGCCTCGCTATGGCTCTCGTTTCTGTTTGCGCTAGCGCACAGGTTTACATCGGTGGTACAGCTGGTATTTCCAGCAACAAGATCGGTGATGGTGACAGCAAGACAGCTTACACCTTGATGCCAGAGATTGGTTACGAATTCAACAACAAGTGGGAAGCAGGTCTCGAGATCGGTATCAAGAAGGGCGATGTTTGCGAACTCAGAGCAGTACCAGAAGCAACAACATTCATTGTAGCTCCTTACGTACGTTATACAGCCGTAGAAACCAAGTTGGTTAACCTCTTCGTTGAGGGTACAATCGGTTACGGCAGCGTCAGCAAGGGCGGTGGCGATTCTTACGAGGTAGGCATCAAGCCAGGTTTGGCTGTTAAGCTTTCAGACCACGTAAACTTCATCACAAAGGTAGGTTTCCTCGGTTACAGAGGTTATTCTCCTGACCATGGTGACAACTGGTCAACATTCGGAGTTGACGTAGATGCTAGCAACATTTCTTTCGGAGCTATCTATAAGTTCTAATATCTATTATCTATGCCGGATGTCTATCCGCCGTTGGCGAATGGGCATCCGGCATTGCCGTATAAGCATCCGCCAATGGCGGATAGAAATTTCCATGAAACCAACAATCATTTAATGCCAACCGGAAGAACACAAGAAACAAACATAAAACTCAGCAAACAAACATAAAACTCAGCAAACAAGCATAAAACACATATTTCAGACTTCCGTATGCAAAACTATAAAATAGCGAAATAGTTAAAAACATCTTTCCTTTGAAATTATTTCAGAAAAACAGAAAGTAGTTAAGCTAAAAAACACTATCTTTGCAGCATGATTTCTGCAGTCTACTGAAAGTAGAAAAGAAAAGAGCAGAATCAAATTCAATTAACTGGGTTCTGACTAGAATAAGTTAAAATAGAATATGAAAGTAGAAATATGTACATCTTATGATGCACATTCTTCAGGAGATCAGAAAAAATCTCCCAGCGCTGGACTTACCTCCAGTGCCACCCCCGAAACAGAGACTCCTCAGAAAGAGGAGAATCAGCAAGTAGGGGTGTCCACCCATTACACCCTTTCGGAAACTAACCGAAAACCGGAAAACAAGCATCCAGAGGCTCATTGGTATGCACTCAGAACCACCTACGGAAGAGAGAAGAAGGCATACGACTATCTGGTAAGCAAGGGCGTAAAGGCTTTCTGCCCTACCCTTCACGTAACCAAGGAAGTGAAAGGCGAACGCAGAGTGGTCGTGGAATCACGACTGCCCAACATCTTCTTCGCCCACGGCACGGAGGAGGAACTGAAACAGTTTGTCTACGACAACGTGAATCTTCCCTTTCTCCGCTTCTACTACCGCCACTTCCATCAGGGTTCCAAAATCCAGAAAGCACCGCTCATCGTGCCCGACTATCAGATAGAGAGTCTCCGAATCATCTGCGAATCAGAAGCCAACGATGTGCTGCTGGTACTGGAAAACGAGCAGAAGTTCAAGAGCGGACAGCGGGTAAGGGTGATAGACGGCAAGTTCAAAGGGGTGGAAGGAAGAGTGGCACGATATCATGGCCAGCAGCGAGTGGCCGTCATCATCGACGACATCGCCACCATCGCCACCGCCTATCTACCTAGCGCCTTTCTGGAATTCATCGACTAAAGTTTGGTATTGATTCAAATGCTATAGATAAAATTCATTTAAATTGTCTAAACGTGCGATATGCGATATACGAGAACATTACTTTCCATGATATTCGGCTTCAGCATGAATGCGGCAGCGCAGGTGTCTACCACCGATTCTGCATTCATTCACGACTCGCACCCTATCATCCCGTTTGTTGTCGGAAAAAAAGACATTGAGCAGCAGGACAGGAAATGGATTACCAATAATCTCATTCCCAAATTGAAGGCATTGGGCGACAGCGGCATCATCATCGGTCGCGCCTCAGCATCTCCAGAGGGTTCCCTCCATATCAATACTCAACTCGCTACCGCACGCAAGGCTTCCATGAATGCCTTGCTCAGCAGCTATGGCATCAACACGAATCTCATCCGCTACGATGTGGTGCCGATGGATTTCCCCCTGATGCGGTCTCTGATGAAACTCAGTAAGGATGATTACCTCCCGGTGGTGGATTCGCTGATGAACCAATATGCTGCCGACGTGGTGCTGCTCAAGGAAGCGATGATAAGGCAAGACAGGGGAAAGCTGTGGCAGCACCTCTATCACAACTATTTCCCAAGCCTGCGATCCGTAAGAATCATGGCTATCAACCGGAATCTCACCGCTGCTGCAAATTCCCAGGAAAGCATCAAGCCTCAGCCTTCGGAAGCGGAAACCGTGCAGAAGGACACGCTCCTTCATACAGAAAAGGAAGAGATTGAGATAGAAAAAATAGAAAAGATAGAAAAGGAAGAGACGGAAGGCGATGATCGCCGCGAGCTGATGAGCGTAAAGACCAATCTGCTCTTCGATCTGGCTTACATGCCGGGATACAACCGCTTCTGTCCCATCCCCAACGTGGCGATAGAGTTCTATCCGCTTCGTGGTCATTTCACCTACGGAGCCAGTTTCGACGGTCCCTGGTGGAAACACTACAGCAAGCACAAGTACTTCCAGCTGCGCAACTACCAGGTTCACACCCGCTACTATCTGCGCCGGGGCGACATCGAAGAGCGGAAACCGGGAAAAGGGGCGGCTTTCAAGGGATTCTTCTTCAGTGCCTACGCGCACGCGTACCTATATAATATATGCTTCTCTGAAAAGAGGGGATGGGAAGGAGAAGGATGGGGAGCCGGAATGGGAGTAGGATATGTGATGCCGATAGACAGGAAAGAGCACTGGCGACTGGAGTTCGACCTTCAGCTTGGCTATCTGCATACGCTCTACGACCCCTACCAGTGGCGATGCCCCGTGGATCCCGACACCGACGCCAACCGCTACTACTACAAGTGGTATGGCAATGCCAAGGATTTCAAGAAACGCCAGCATAGCTATTCGTGGATAGGTCCTACCAGGGTGGAAATCACGCTGAGCTACGACCTGATTTACCGACACAAGGAAAGGAAATAAGACGATGCGACACTTACAATTGTTCTTTGTACTCTGCTGTGTGGCAATGATCAGCTGCCAGCGCGACCCGATGCTCTATCTGCACGAGGACGGCAAGGATGCCACCATGGACCTGCCCAACATCGACGTGGAGCTACAGGCCATCTGGAACTACCAGCTCGAGTACGACGTAACGTACGACTGGAAGGCAGAATGGAAATACAAATGGGATGCCACCGACGTGGAACTCTTTGGCAAGTTGGGCTATACCGAGCCTGATGCCTTTGAGATTCGCCGCTACTACACGGGCTTCACGCCCAACGGTCCACACGACGCTCCCTACAAGCATACCATCACAGGCAAAGACCTCACGGCCAACTACGACTATGGCTACTGGGACATTCTGGCATGGAACTACATCGATCCACCCGACGGCATACAGAGCATTCGCATCGACGAATCCACCTCCTACGACGAGGTGACTGCCAACACAGGTGAGACAATGATGTCAGCTCCCCATTACAGCACCCGCTTCTCTCACTCCTTCTATCAGCCAGAGGAACTGTTTGCCGGATACGAGAGTGCCATCGAGATCAACAAGAACCTCGACGGATTTGACTTCGATGCCGACCGTAACGTATGGGTGAAGAAGCTCGACATGAAGCTGCAACCCATGACATACATCTACCTGGTGCAGGTGATATTGCGCCACAACAACCGCAATGGTCGCATCATCACCTCCATCGACGGCAACGCAAACCTCAGCGGCATGGCTCGTTCGGTAACGCTCAACACGGGCGTGACGGGTTCCGATGCCATCACCGTGAACTTCAGCATGCGAATGAAGAAGGATTTAGCCCTTCAGGACGGCACCCAGGTAGATATCACGGAGGCAAGGTGCTTACCTTCGGCATCCCGAAAGTCAATCCGAGCCGCCTCGACACCCGAGCCTACAAGGAGTCGCTCAAGCAGGTGGGGACAGCCGACCTGAACAACCGTCATTATTTCGACCTGTCGATGCAGTTCAACAATGGCAAAGACTCAACGTTTGTCTTCGACGTAACCGACCAGGTAAGAAAGCTGTTCCGTGGCGGAGTCATCACCATCGATCTCGATATGGACACGATTCCAATACCCAACCGTCCTGGCGGTTCCGGCTTCGATGCCGTGGTAAAGGATTTTGAGGAGAAGCAATGGGAATTTGATATGTAGGAATGATTTTGATATGTAGGAATGAAGCGTAACAAGCTTTTCAGGATATAATACGAGAATATAAATTATACGAGAATATAAAATTAAAAAAATTACATGAATATGAAGAAATATTATTTTGTTTCAGCGATTGCAGCCTTGGCATTAGCCAGCTGCGCAAATGAAGATTTCCTTGGCGAAGTTCCAGGAAACAACCCTAGTGCCGTAAATGGTAAGGAGATTAGCTTCAGTGGTGAGGCGGGAAAGACTACTCGTGCAGATGAAGACAAGAAAGGTGCAGATGCAGCAGGACTTCTCCAGAACAATTTTATTGTATTTGGTTGCAAAACTATAAATAATGCATCTCAGACAGTTTATGACCATTACAATGTAAATTGGATTTCTAATGAGATAAAATGGGAGTATATTGGACAGACAACGAATGCCTTGAATACAACCGCAACAAATCAGTCAATCAAGTATTGGGATTATTCTGCTACCGATTATAAATTTGTTGCATTCTCTTTGGGAGAAGCTACTCAAGGTACTGATGTCACCATAAAAAAAGTCGATAAAGACGCTACTTCATATACTCTTACAGGTACAGCTGCTAATCTTGCAAAATGCTTTGTAGCCAATCGCATCACAGCTAAGCCAACCAATACTAATTCAGCAAATAACGAAGTTCTATATGGTCAGCCAGTTCGCTTTAAGTTTCATTCATTAGGAACTAAGGTGAATATCGGTCTCTACGAGACTATCCCTGGTTATTCTATCAATTCCGTCAAGTTCTATGAGAGTAATGATAAAGATGCAACTGCTAGCGACACACCAACTCTCTTTGCTGAGAGTGAAACCATCACTACAGATGATAACTCTCAGAAGAAATCTGCAAAAGTTACATTTAGTAATGATAATAAAGTAACTGTCTCTTGGGAGGGATCAGAGTCAACAAAAGCGGTTATTAAAAAATCTTCTACAATTACATTTGGTACTTTACCAAAAGTAGACCAGGAAGGTAATGAAACCGAAGGTAAGAATTATCTTAGCCGTGAAAATGACAAAAAATCATGTATTGTTGAATCTGCAAATGCTGTCATTCCTAGCAGTAGCGACGTCGGTGCTTTGACCCTCAAAATCGATTACACCCTTATCGCAACAGATGGTTCTGGTGAAACAATTGAGGTGAAGGGAGCAAATGCAACTATTCCTGCTGCTCAGACAAAATGGGAATCAAATAAGATATATACCTATATCTTTAATATTTCAGCCAATACAAACGGATCTACTGGAGGTTCTTCTACCGGTCTCAAGCCTATTACCTTCGAGGCTATCGTAACAGATATCGCCGGTAACCAACATGAGACGGAAATCAAAGACTCAAACACCACCGGCGGTCAGCAATAACATATCAATTAGAATTTATCATTCAATGAATGTTTAAACACATTATATTCATATTCTTTATGGCTTTATGCCTGTTGTCCTGCTCCTCTTCGGGGCAGGACGACCCGTTTATACCAGAGCCTCAGCAAGTGGGGATTTCTTTTGGCGGAAATAGCGGATCCTGGCAGGATGCGAGTTCTCGTGCAGGAGATGGTGAAACGGGATTGGAAAGCCTTTTTTCTTCCTTTAAGGTTTGGGGATATAAGACCAAAAACATAGATGGAGGTTCAAATGAAAATGGAGGTTCAAACAACGATGGAAGCACCAATTCTTCTATCCAAAAAGTGATGGACGGGTATCAGGTTGATTGGAATACTTCATCCAATGACTGGGAGTATATCGGGAAATATAACGCTTCCCTCAATCTCTACCAAACCATCAAATACTGGGATTATTCCGCCCTTCAATATCGCTTCTGGGCTTATGCTCCTGCTGATGCCCCTGGTGTTACCGCCAGCGAGAACACGAATACCAATTCGCATTCCATCACCATCCCTTATGAATTCAACTCCAACGCCACCCTTACCTCCACCCCTTATATCTCGAATCTCTGTACCCCGAAAATCGGAGATCTGGTGAAACTTACTTTCGTACCACTTATCGCCAAGGTAAAATTCAAATTCAAATACAACGATAAACAGATTGCTTCCATCAAAGACATCTCCTTCCGGGATGAACGATGGAAATCAACTGGAAATGGCAATTTCCTATGGTCAGGAGCAGCAGAAGACAAAACCCCTGTTGCTGGAAAAATCACCGCCACCTATCCTCTTTCAGGAGCCAGCACGGATGTTTCCAAAACCTGGGAAACAACCAAACAAGGCATTCTCGAACTCACCATCCCTTACGAGGAAGAAAACGACGAGAACCATCAAACCGAGATTCGGCAGAAATGGTATTTCATGCCGCCCATGGATATCGCCCATTACAAACAAGGCAATTATATCCTCTCCGCCAATATAGAAGGAAATCATGTCACCGCCACCGTCGGCAGCGAATACATGCAGTGGAAGGCAGGCTTTCAATATACCTACATCTTTAAGGTTTCGGAAACCACTTCCAGCATCAACTTCGCCGAAGTAGAGGTGGAGCAATGGAACAAAAATTCCAATATCGACAACAACGGCACTGGTACCGGCGACTGGTAAAAGCCGCTGGTAACTGCGCCTAAAACAGCCTCAGCAAAGCAGGTCACAGCAAGGCAGCCTCAGCAAGCCAGCCTCAGCAAAGCAGGCTTCTACTAATTCCTCAACAAAATGAAGAAATAGAAATATATGAAGAAACTGAAATATATCCTCAGCCAGTTTGCCATTCTCGCAAGCCTCAGCGCCTGCGACAGCAGTAATATGCCCGTACAGCATTCTGACCATTACGATGAAATCACCTTCACCGTAGAAACCCAGAAAGTAGAAAACCAAAAGGCAAAAAGCCAGAATGCAGAAACCCGTGCCAACGAGTACGAGAAATACGACCCTACCCTACATCCCGGGCAGATGGGCGTATGGGGATATTACTATGCTACCAAAATTCAGGGAAATGCCGGAACCCCTATCTTCAATAACCAGCAGGTAAGCTACGACAGCAATCAGAATGCCTGGGGATATGGCACCCCGATGAAATGGGAAGACTTCAATGCAGCCCGCCATTTCGATTTCTTCGCCTACATGCCTTACCAGCAGGGAACAGGAAGCAGCATTACTATCAGCACCGATGCCGATAGCAATACCGACACCTATACCCTCTCCGTTCCTTACGCCCCATCAGGCTCTTCAGCTTCTTCATCAACTTCTTCTTCATCATCAACCTCTTCATCCAATTCCCCTTTCCTCTTCGATGCAAAAAATGCGCCTATCATCTGTGCCCTTCCTGAGCATAGAACAGTGAAATCGGATCAGGATGAAAAACTCTCGTTTGAACATACCGTGAAGTTCAAGTTTGACCAGACGCTGATTGGCTACAAACTTCTCTTCAAACTCGACCCTACAATGGGAGCCATCCGCCAGTTTCATATCAAAAGCGTGAATATCACGGGCGAGATTCCTATCAGCGGCACCATCACCCGAGCGTTCACCTACAGTACCAACACAAAGAAATGGACAGCCGGCAAGATAATATGGAAGGACATCGCCACAAGAACCTATACGAAGGATGCTCCCGTCAGCATCCCTTATCAAAATACATCATCTTCTGAAAACCAATCATCTTCAGAAAATTCATCATCTTCAGAAAACCAATCATCTCCGTCTCTGGAAATCTCATCTACGGAATATCAGTCATGGGGCGACATCTTCTACACCATCCCCCTTGCCACCTTCCAGCCATCCATCAACGTAACCTACGATGTAAAGATGACGACGCAGGATGGCAAAACCCTTATCACCCGAGAGAATGTGACATCCTCCATTCTCCTGAACAAGGACAATTTCAGCAATATCAATACTGGCTCTACTGCCACCATCAATTCCATCCGCATCCTTATCCAACCCCGTTATCTCTACGTGATGAGCAACCAGGATGCCTACACGGGATATCTGCTGATAGATTAACGGACAAGAAAATATTACAGAAAAAAATGATCATACATTCTACAAATATCATACGCAGAAACCTGATGATGCTCCTCGCCTTCTGGCTGATGAGCATCCAGGCAGTATGGGCACAGAGCCTCAGCAAGAAAGATATTCAGGAAACTTGCAATTTTAAGGAAGGAACCATCTCGTTTACCATCCCTCAGGATAAGATACCGGAGGGCATAACGTGTACCTGGACGGTTAAGGTTAAGGCAGATGAAAAGGAAAATGTGAAGGAAGTGACTGATGCTGATGGTAAAAAGGTATCAGCAGACAGCAGAATGTTGACCCTGAACCTGAGTCAGGAAACCCTAAAGATAGAAGTATCGTATACCGATGCAGATAATACCACACAAACCGTAAGCCTCGACGATGTGGAGCCGAAGGTTTACGGCAAGGAATACAACGGCGAGAACAATACCAAAGTGAAATTCTATTCCGAAGAAGATTTTAAAGGAAAGGGTTCAAAAGAAGACCCTTACATCATCAGCACTGACCTGGAACTGGCGAAGCTGGCACATGATGTGACCAACGGAAAATCCCAAACTATGTATTCCGGCAATTACTTCCTGTTATCCTCAGATATCAACCTGAACAAAGGTATCTGGATGCCTATCGGAACCTTGAACGATACCAATGCCGGCTTCTTTGGAGGAACATTTGATGGCGACGGAAAGACCATCAGCAACATGAAGATATACTGGACCACCAATGGTACTAAAGAGGCATCGTGGGGTCTTTTCTCAAGATTGAAGGGAAAAGACGAGAACAACTATGCCACGGTTACCAACCTGATTATCGAGAATGCAAGTCTGGAAACCCAAAAGGATAAACTTCCCACCGGAACGGGTACGGTAAAAATCGGTATCGTAGCCAGCGACCTGGTTGATTATGCAGAAGTGAGCAACATCATCATCCGAAAATCAAAAATAACCGACCACGAAGAAAAATACACAGCAGCCAATGTCTGTCGAATTGGCGGTATCATCGGTTATCTGAACAATCAAAATTATAGAATCTTCAATCTTTCTTCTGATACGGAAATCAATATACATAAGAATGCCACACTTAAGAAACCGGGAAGTGTAACGGTTGCCGGTGCCATCGGTTGTGCAACTCGTTGGGGTAATAGCAAGAAGAACATCATGCCTACCAACATCTATGTACATGGTAAGAATATGGTTACCAATAAGGCAGGCAGCACAGGTAGCGTTGTAGCTTTTTATGGTCCAACCTATCAGAAAACATACCAGACCCAATATGATGCTACCATCAATACCTGGTTCTACACTTCTGAAGTAGGAACAAATACCTACTCAGATGGTAACATCAAGGAAACAGCCAACTTTGGCAAGGATTTTACGGATATCAACAATAATTTCATCAATACCTATCAACTGGAAAAGAAAACCTGGACGTATTCTTCTACTCCATCACAGTTTTCTTTCAGTTCCGTCCATCTGAGTTTCAAACGTGCAGAAACAGACGAGCTGACCGTATTGACTGAAGCAGGAGAAGTATCAGCAGAGAAATACGACTGGTATGCTACTGATGAGAAAGGAGAATGGAAGAAAGTGAATACAACAGCCAGCAATCCATTCACCTTGCCTCGTCAGGATTACGACCAGAATGTATATGCCATCGGAGGTGGTGCACGCACCAATGCCGTGCTGGTGAAGGCGATTCACGTAAATGCATCTCTCGCAACCAGCGGAAATACCTATACCGTGACTGTAACCAACGATACAGAAGAGAAATACAGCAATAAAGAGTTGGGATTGAACATCACTTACAAGTGGTATAATGGCGATACCGAGCTATCATCAGAAACCTCCTCCAGCTTTAAACGTCCATCTACTGCATCTTATAACGATAAATACAGCTGCCATATTCTCGTTACTTCGGGCGGAAAGACTTTTCTCGATACCAGGGTAAGTGCCACAACCGTGGTTTATCTGAGCCCAACATCGGGTGATGACAACAATAATTCCGGCTACACGAAAGAAGAACCTATGAAGACCTGGAAGGGAGCTTACAGCAAGCTTTCGAAAGCTGGTTCATGGGACGAGAACATCATCGTATTGATGGGTGAAAGTAGCAAAGAAGTTACCAATAACACGATAAATGGTTTCAATATTACCAACAATAATACAGGAGGTAATATTCTTACCAAAGAAAAATGGGATAATGCCCAAAAGAATTCTCCACTCTTCCGCAACGTGACTATTACCGGCGAATATGGCGATTATAAAGGTGGCGGTTCCATCGAGATTACCAGTCTCGACAAGGGTCTTCCTCTTTGGGGAGATACCCGCTTTGAGAATATCACCTTCAAAAATATCAGTCCAGGCGGTTCTTCCTATAAAAACATCTTCTGCCAATACAATAACCTGGAGATGGGTAAAGGCATCAAGATGGAAGGTTTCAAAGATAACGCCATCAATTATGGTACCATTGATGGTGCCGTAACAACCCCTATGCAGATATTCGGCGGTTTCAGCAACGATGGTCGTTTCTATCCGCTGAACAACAAGAAAAACATTGAAGCCTTCGAAACATCCATGCCGCATGGCAAGGAGGGTTTCAGCATCACCATCAAGTCGGGCTTCTATTCTGCCATCTGTGTGGGTGGTCGACAGACTATCGCCCAAGACACCATTGGTAATCAGCTGAATGGTGTGATGGGAACGCCTAACCTGCCAATCAAGTGTACCATCACGATGGATATTGACAGAGAATGGAATGATAAATACAATGATAATCAAAAACTAAAGAGCGATTACGATGCCGGTATCATTCTTGCCGGAAACCACGAGGGTGCCATGTATGCCGATGTGGATATCATCATCAAGAGTGGTAAGGTGGCTCGTATCGTTAACGGAACCCTGGGTGCCGAGCGTCCATTCACGTTGAAATACGGAAACAAGACCTACAATGTTCCTATGAATACCTTTATGGGGAGAGCCAATATCCTGCTCGACCCAGCCAGTTCAGAATATAAGGACAAAGATAAGTTCAAGGATAACGACCGCGTGGTTGTTACCGAACTTTATGGCGGTAGTATGGGTCGTGGTCATGCTGGCAATATAACAATCAACAACCCATTCTATGGCTACAGCGCCATCACCATCAATGGCGGAACCTTCAAGATTCTGCCTGAAAACAACACCGAGAAGGAAAAAATCCTCTGCGGTATCTTTGGTGCAGGAGCAGGTGGTATGAACGGTATCGGTTATGGTAAAGACGATGCCAAGACCCATACACCGGATCAAAGCATCGCCTACTGGAATGATACTAAAGACGTGATGCTTTATGGTCCTTACTCAGTTGCCAAGAGCAATTTGGTTTCCTACCGTTGCTATAACGCAGGAGATTATACTTATGCCTATGTAGATCCTCTCAAAACCAACACCCAAATCATCATCAATGATGGTATCTTTGGCTCTAAAGATAAAGATGGGGAGATTGACGGTATCTATGCCGGAGGTAGCGGATATATGAGTCCGGGACTGTGGACTTCTTCCAGCGCCATCCCAAGTAAGACGGGTGGTAATGTATATGGAAGCGAGGGAGAAACAGCCGCTGTATCTCTTACCATCAATGGCGGCACCTTCTATTGCAAGAACGGTATCTTTGCGGGAGGACGAGGCACCTACTGGTATTACTCCAAAAATCCTTACGGAGCCAAGGAAGGAAAGGGACAAGCCAGCGACTATACTGCCCTCGGTCAGACCTACGGCAACGTAGCACTCAATATCTATGGCGGAACCTTCCATTGCCCTATCTTCGGAGGCGGATATGGTGTGGCAGATGCAAGATTGTATGGTACAGTCAATGATATCTCTACCCTCTTGGAGATGGCTCGCATCTACGGCAAATCCAACGTTACCATCTATGGCGGAACCTTCTATCAGAACATCTATGGAGGTGGCGATATGGCAGTGGTAGAAAACATAAAAAAATATGCAAACAACACGATTATAAGAAAAGATGCCACCAACGTGATTATCGGCGATAAAGCCAATATCCTCGGTTCTGTCTTTGCAGGCGGAAAAGGAAGAAAGAGACGTCTTACCAGTCCTATAGCTACAACCCCGGTATCAACAGATGGCTTTACCCAACTCCCAGATTCTGTGGGAAAGGTAATCGGCAATACCAACGTCACCTTCACCGGAAGCAGCCAGCAGGCACCTTCCATCTATGGCGATATCTATGGCGGCGGAAACTATGCACAGGTAGATGGCAGCACCAACGTTAACATCTTCGCAGCCAACTTCGCCGGACAGATATTCGGTGGCGGTATGGGTAATATCAAGGATGAATCGGGCACAGAACTGACCGATACGAAGAAGTTCACTTCTGCCGATATTTCAGGCGATACCAACGTGAATCTGGCACAGGATATGGGTGGACAGGAAGAAGGCGACGACGGAAAGCCAAAAGACAGCTTCTCCATCAATGTCATCTGGAATAAGATATGGGATGAAAAGAAAGGTATCATTGAATGGACCAAAGAAAACGATACTCTTTTCTATGGCAGCGATACGCCAGACGGCGATCCTCATTTCCTGAATCCTCATAATATCTATGGTGGCGGTAATCTTGCCTGCAACGTAAAAGGTGTTGCTACTGTAGAGGTGCTGAAGGGTATGACTCCATTCGATCTTCTGAACACAAAAGAATGGAAGGAATCGTATGACGACAACAACTTCCCTCACTTCTCGGTATTCGGTGGCGGATATGGTGAGCACACTTCCGTTGCCTATACCGATGTGACAGTGAATGTGGAAGGAGATTATAGCGATTATGATGCCGAGGTGGATGACGAAGACAATACCGAGCAAATGGCTCGTCCTCACAACCGCAGAAACGCCTCAAAGACAACCATCCCGGTTTTCGACAACTCCAAGGGTATTCCTAACTTCACCATCCTGGGCGTATTGGGTGGCGGATATGCCGGCACCGTAACCAGAAGTACCAAGGTAACCGTAGATGGAAACACCTTCCTGCACCGTGTATATGGCGGAGGATTCGGTGATCCTTACAAGGATAAAGACAACACGACGGGACAGATAGGAGATATTGCTTACGAAGATTCACGTACAGAGGTTTTTGTGAAAGGCGGAAACATCTATGGCGATGTTTTCGGCGGTGGTGCAGGTGTGGCGCCAAAGACTGCTACAGGCACCCACTTCATCGACGTGGCTCGTGTCATCGGCAAGACCATAGTTGAGATTTCTGACAATGCCAAAATCTATGGTAAGGTTTATGGCGGTGGAGATATGGCGAATGTAGGACCTAAAGATTATACTCCTAATTACAAGATAAAGCCACAAAGCTATTCAAACATTAACAAAGAAAAAGGCGATATCATCTATGATGATGAAATCAATCCGTCATACATATCAAAAGACTTCCGCACCCTGGTGAATATCATCGGCGGCGACATCTTCGGTTCCGTATTCGGTGGCGGCAAGGGTCTTCGCAGAAATGCGGCACAGCAGTATGACCAGATAGGTCGCATCAATGGTAACACCATCGTTCACGTAGCCAACACGGCAGCTACGTCCATCAATTCCGTCGCACTCGATTATTACGGCAATACCGTGCCATACGTATGGTACAACATCTATGGCGGTTGTGCCTATGGTACGGTAGATGGCAACACCCTGGTGCATATCGAGGGTGGTATGCTGGGTCGTGACATCTTCGGTGGAGGCTACGGCGATATTGAAATCTCTGAAGAGAACCAGGATACCCAGGAAGTGCTCGGAGAAAAGGATTCAGCCCATAAGGCTACCTACGCCAACATTCTCGGCAACACCAAGGTACAGATGGATGGTGGAACCTGGATATGGAACCAGAATGCTGATATCAACGGCAATATCACCACCTGGCTGGCAGCACAAGGCAACGGTAAGAAAATCTGCAACTCTATCACAGAATTCAAGGAGATAACAGAAGATATTCTGAAGGCTGAAAGCAAAGACCAGCTTACCAATGCCCAGGCAAAGGCGGCTATCGATAGAATCTTGAACGATGAGGATAGCCAGCAGTTCTTCAGCTTTACCAGCGAAAAACTCCTCTCGGGATGTTTCAAGAAGAATAACAATATCTATGGCGGCGGCAACCGTGCCTGCTTCGTGGGTACCTATACCGACAGCAACCCAACAACAGCAGTAAATGGAACCGGAGAGGCTATCGTAATCATCAACCACTCGCCCCTGAATGATATCACCGACAAGAACGGCGAACCGCTCAGTATGTTCGACTTTACCACCCTGCCGGGTCTCTGCTGGTATCTCAGTGCCAAGAACCCTTCCGACCCTCAGTTCTCCGTTTTCGGTGCCGGATATGGTGCCAATACCAAGGTGGCTAAGGCGACGGTGTATGCACAACCGGGTAGCCATATAGATGACGATGGTATCATCGAAGTAGATGGAGCGAAATACCGCTATCTCAGTCAGAAAGAAGACTTCAAAACATACACCGATTTCGAGAAAAGCCTCTATGAGGAATTCAAGAAAGTTTCCAAGGAAGAAAAGAAAAAATATTATGGCAGTGTGGATGGTGGCAATAACGATGGTACGGACAACGACCCAGCAACCTTCCGTCGCTATCGCGTAAGCCGTCTGGCGTGGACGCTCGGTTTGCCTGGTTTCTCTTTCCAAACCATCCATGGTGGTGGCTTCTCGGGATATGTAACAGGCGATTCCTACGTGGAAACCGACTGCCAGCTTTTCTGCGAAAACATCTATGGTGCAGGTCTCGGTGCTGTGCCTTTCGGAGAATATACCACGGGCGAAGGCTATGACTTCGGAAAGGTAGGTGGCAACTCCAAGATATTCATCAAGTCGGGCTTCGTCGGACAGAACGTATATGGCGGCGGTGCCGGAGTGGAGTCGGTCAAGAACAAGGATGGAAAATACATCGACTTCCCTAAAATGGCAAACGTGCAGAAGACAGAGGTACATGTCTATGGTAGAAAGCTGCATTTGAAAGATACCAATATCGAGATAGACCGTACCCTGATTATCGGAAGCGTATATGGTGGAGGCGATGTGGCAAACGTCTTAGGCTCTACCCTTGTCAACATCCGAGGTGCCGGCATCTATTCGCAGATATTCGCCGGCGGCAAGGGTCGTCTTGCCACCCAATGCGGCGATGTCACACACTTGGGTGCCATCTACGGCAATACAAAATTACTGATAGACCGACCAGTCATCACCTATCCATACCGGACAAAAGCTGGCGGTTTCGAAGATCCTTCTTCAGATAAGAACATGGCGCATCCTGCTGACAACATCAACACAACCATGCTGCCATTGCTGATGGAAAAAATCTATGGTGGTTGCCAGAACGGAACGGTATATGGTAACACATCTGTCACCATCTATGATGGAAGAATAGGTCATGGCATCTATGGCGGAGGTTTGGGCAGCTGCGACAGCATCATCGTCAATGGACAGGATTCTCTTGCCATCACCTCGGCAGACGTAAAGGGTAACACCAATGTATACATCAAGGGTGGCCAGGCAATGCTCACCTCCTACTGGCTGGCAGATACCCGTTTCTGGGAACCGGCATTCATCGATGAAAAAACCGGTATCACCTACTCTCCACAATACAACCACCAGGCTTTGAAGTTCAAAATCAACCACAACATCTATGCCGGTGGAAACATAGCATGCGTGGTAGGCAAAGATGCCTATCTCACCATGGAAAAGGGATTGCTGCATGATGATACCCAGGTGGTTTATGGAGTAAAAGTGAAATTCTTCGATACCATGATATGGAAGGAGATATATAATAAGGTGGGATCACCTCACTTCTGCGTATTCGGTGGCGGCTATGGCGAACATACTGTCATCAAGGGCAACACCCATGTGAACATCGCCATGACTGGAAGAGGAAGCAAGATTGACCCATCCATCGATTTGAAGAAAGGCGAAGAATACAAGCACTTCTGGAGCGGATATTCCGTGATGGACTTCGTGGGTGGCGGCTACTCAGGTAAGGTAGAAGGTGAAACCTACGTAACAGGAGATGGTGGTGCCTTCTGTCGCCGACTCTTCGGTGGCGGATTCTACAACTCCGTCAAGGCTACCCATGTGGATATCTATGCGATGGACTGCCGTGACATCTTCGGCGGCGGTATGATGGGTGATGTGGAAAAGAGTACCACGGTAAATATCGGAACCCAAAATCCTTCTGCCGCATCATCAGAAAGCACTTTCAGCAACAAGGACATCTTCATCCATGGCAATGTGTACGGCGGTAACGACGTATCGGGCTATGTAAACGTAGTTGAGAAGAATGGTAACTTCACGGATAATAAAGGCACTGGTACACATATTAATATATATGGCGGAAAGATTGACGGCGATGTATATGGTGCCGGCAACGGTGACTACCTCTATGCCTTGGACAGAAAGGGCAACACCCAGATTACCGTGAACGAAAACTATCCACTCAACCTGAACGACCCAAATTCGGAAACCACGCCATTGGTATTCACCGTACCGATGAGAGAGAACATGCCTTCTCACAAGGCAGCCAGCGATGCAGCCAAAATGGTGAACATCAACTCGTGGAGACCGATGACCAACAAGGTGAATATCAATATCATGGGCAACAGCGACGAGGATTACGTTCTTATCAAGGGCGATGTATATGGTGGAGGTAACTCAGCCACCGTGCTCAAGGCACAGAAAGCCGATGCGCAGGCAAGTGAACAGGTCAATGACCAGACCAATGATCAGGCTAACTCTCAATCTGGTACCCAGACCGTTGCCCAAACCATCAAAACCGTGGGTAGCGTGGATATCAAGATTGGAAGTAACGTCAACATCCGAAGCGTATTCATGGGCTGCAACGGCGATGCCCTCTTCACGGCATCCGAAGACAACAACTTCATGAACAAGTTCCAGAAACTAAATGGCGACTACTATGACACCAGCAAGGAACTGGACTTCGCAGATTCTATCGACTGGGAGAACGACCCTTCCAACAAGGGTATCAGTACCCTGTATCTGCCAACAGAAAATGCCCAGCGCCCACTCGTCTATCCTCATCTGCTCGACCTCTATTTCCAGCCGGTGGAGATGAATATCCAGGGAACCTTGGATTGGGCAGACAATCTTACAAACTGCACCATCGGTTCTTTCTATTGCGGTGGAAACCGAGGCAACATGAACATCTATCCGAATGAAAAGGGCAAGGTGGTAGATTATACCTTCCCGGAAGGTCTCACCATCACCAGCAAGATTGTGGGTGGCTGCAACAATGCCAACTACGACTATAAGGGAGAGGTTACCCACGAGGGTGGCTATCTCCTCGGAACGGCGCATTCTGAGGAACCATTCATCAAGCTGACCATCAAGAACAAGTTTGAGCCTGCAGTGGTAGAGGATGCCTACCAGGGCGGTTGCGTTTATGGCGGCTGCTACAAGACGGGAACCGTGAGAGGCGACGTTACCATCGACCTCCGGAGCGACATGCTTGCCGGTAAGGATCAGGCTAAACTGGAAAAATCGAATGAATATCTGGCTACCAATCCGGAATACTCCAGCCTCAACATCTATGGTGCCGGCTATGGTATGGAGAGTTACGTATATGGCAATACCCGCATCGTTATGGGTGATGGTGCAAAATGTTCTGAACCTAAGACGGATGGCGGTAAGTTCCTGGCTTGCGGCGTAAAGGATGAAACCAATACGGAAGGTCTGGGGGGCGTATCAGCCAACTTCATCTATGGTGGCGGTCAGCAGGGTAACGTCATCGGACTTACCGATGTGGATATCCTCAATGGCCACGTCTTCCGTTCGGTAACAGGCGGTTCCTATTCGGGCTATGTATATGGTTCTACCCAGGTAAAGGTGGGTTACCCAACCTATTATAAGGTGAACGAATTGAAGAGCGGAAAGTATATTCTGAAACGTACCGACCAGAAGAATCTTGACCTGAAGAACGATGATGGAACCCCAAAGGCTCCTACCATCAAGCAGGAGATTTATCTGCTTGCCAGTGAGCTGATTTCGCAGGGTGTATATGATGACATCGTGGCGATAGATAACGGTACCCGAATTGATATAACAGAATCCAACAAGGGTGAGTATTTCACCCCGGTTGCTGCCAAGGAGCCAACTGTGGGTTGGAAAAACGTACATATCAATATCGATGAAGCTATTTATGGCGGAGGATATTCCCTCGCCCAGGGTACATCCGTCCTGGCAAACAATACCACCGTACTGAAGCTGACGGATGAATTCAATGTGGATAAAGCCTTTGCCAATAGTGCAGAACATGAGGAAGAGTTGAAGTCGCTTCCGGGTGGTACTACTGCTGGTTTCGGAGGAAACACCCTGATTCTGGTAGGCGACAGCAAGACCAGTGAGCATATTACCATCTCCAAGCAGGATATGAAGGAAATCAATCTTCCTAACGGAACCGACCTCTATGGCTATTATTACAGATATTACGATGATAACAGCAAGGACGACGAATACACCTATCGCTTCATCTACGAGATGGTGAAGTACTACAAGGGCAACGACGTTCCAAAAGGTCTGGAAGGCATCAAGTATAATAAATTCTATGAGTATGACAGCGAGGGTGGTATCTTCGGCGATGGTCACCTCTCCTATGCCCAGGGCTTCCGCAGTGCCGACATCACGGGCTATGGTTTTGCCAACCATACTATCGACAACCCGAAAATCATCAACACTTTCCAGCGAATTGATATTCTGCGACTGGAAGACAACTGCTTCTCGCTGCTCGGTGCACGCGACTATACCGTCAACGAAATCAACAAGACTCCTTACTCCATCGCACGTGTGGGAGAAATCAAGATGGTAGGAAAAGAGGTGACTTATACTGACGGAAAACTGGAAGGTGAACCAGAGACGCACATCAGCACTTCCGCCAAATTCAAGTATGGCAACAAGGCGCGCAACTTTATGGGACTCGCCAACAACATCCACTATGTAGGAGCCGTCTATTCCAACGTGAAGTTCTCAGACACTTGGCATGACCAAAATGGCAAGCCAGCAGCCGACAACATCTCATACCAGAATCAAAAGCAGGGCTATATCGACAGATATAATGTGGAGCATAAATTTGCAGATTTCCAGAAGCGTAACAACGGTACAGCAAAGAACATGATAGGTATCGCATCGGGCTATGCCCTGAAGATTCAGAACGTGCAGGAAATCATCAATAAGACAACCCAGAAGATGGAGGAAAAGATCTACTATGGTCCTATCCACGGCATCATAGAGATGAATCTGATAAGCGCTCGTCCTGGCGAGGGTGGCGGATATGTATATGCCGACAATGTGCATGAGCGTACAGATGGAAAGGACAAGGACTTCCTCGAAACAACAGGAAACTTCGTGTTCCCACTGAACTACACCAACAAGACAGGCAACAACCGCTTCATAGTAGACGATTGTTCGCCAAAGGGATTCTACAATCTGGAGACCGGCAAGGATCCTGACAAAGAGATGGACATCCACTACTGGTACGTAACGGGCTACAACTATTATTACAACGCCCACATTACGGGTTATACCTATAAGGAGAATATCACCTTCGACAACGACAACTCGGATGGTCTTACCGCCCTTGCCGGCTTGAAGCCAGGAGCCGAGGTAAGGATTCAGAGTTGGAAGATGAGAAGCGGACATCCTGACGGCAACAACGAACAGAAGGAAGACTACCAATGCGATTTGGAGAAATATGCACCAGAAAAGTATAAGCTCTACGTGGGCGCATCGGATTCCAACACCTTTATAGGTGCTACATCAAAAGACCAGGCGGATAAAGACGTCAAAGGATTTTCTGCCATCCTGTCCATGTCTGAAAAGAAGGAGAATGATGATATTTATTATAAGACCCAAGTATTCAATGAAACCATCCAGGGAGGCGAGGCCAAGATTGCTTTCCGTCTGTACGACAACAACGTGAATAACGCAACCCCAGAGTACTACAAAGCACATCTCTCCAAGAAATGCCAGGCTACCCTCGTACTGGAATCACCAGCCTTAAACGAGGATGGCAGCCAAAAGAAAGACAAGGATGGCAAGGACGTGAACTACACCTACACCATCTACCTCACCATCGAGTATGTGGAGGGTCCTAACTTCACGGGTGGCATCACCATCGACAACTGTGCCCTGCCTGGCGAAATGATTCGTCTGAAGAAGGACAAGGTGAAAATCTCCGCCGACCAGGCATTCGCACCGAATGGCTACTTCTGGCACATAGGCAAGTTGAAGAAGGATAAAAATGGAGAATTCGTGAAGGATGACAAGGGCGACATCCAGTTTGAAGACGGAAGCGGTTGGCTGCTTGAAACCACGACATCGAAAGACACCTATAAGCAGGGCGACAAGATAGACAAGGACCGCAACGACCTCTTTGCAGGTGCCAAATACGACAAGACCACCGATTATCTCGACATTCCTGCCTACTACTTCATGAATGGCTACGGAGTACAGCTGGGCGTCACCATGACGGGTATCAAGGAGACGGTGTTCCCTGTGAACATAGCATCAGGTGACACCCTCGTGGTTCACAACTATCACCAGATGGATCCTCATAAGGCAGGAATTGACCTGCACCTGTCTGAGGCCATCGAACGTGCCCAGAAGGAATCGAACTTCGCTGAACCTCGCATCTATATCAACGATGCCAGCGACCTGAAGGCGTTCATCAACTTCGTTGATACGATAGAAGGAAATGCCCAGTTTATCCTGCAGAACGACCTCACCATCCCTAAAGACTATGATGGCAGCAAGATTATCTTCAAGGGTACCCTGCATGGCAACGGTCACATCATCAATGGCTTGAGGAAAGACCAGGCACTCTTCTCGGAAAATCAGGGAAAAATCTACAACCTCGGTCTGGCAACAGGACAGATTGCTGCGCAGGGCTGCACCACGGGAACCTCATCTACGGGCACCTCGTCTACGGGTGAATACCACTGCTGCTTCGAGTATGCCCCTGCCTCTTCTAAACCTATTGTATATGGAATGGACGGAAAGGCTAACAGCGACTATACACTTGAAGACTTCAAGTATGGCAAGGTGGCATACGATCTGAATGGCTACTACCTGCGTGCCCGCACAAGCCATGACAAGGAGGAAGACAAGGCGGCACTGAAGTACATCTACGACTATTATGCCAACGGTGACTATCAGTATGCTCACCGCAAGGATGCCATCACGGGCAAGAATACGGGTATCACCTATCTCCGTACGGGTCAGGATAGCGACCTGCCTAACTATGGTCAGACAGAAACCCGCCACGACCAGAATCATGCCATCGACAAGGCACGTGCACAGGGATACAAGGCTGCAACAAATACAAAAAAGGAATCCCGCACAGGCTACTACCTGCCTCTGTTCAATGAAAACAAGTACGGTAGTGAACAGATGAACGACTTCCTCTTCTGGGGACAGAGCCTGCAATCAACTCCGGAAAATTATCCTGCCAAGATAGCATCGCTGCAGAACAAGTACATGATCAACCGAGTATATCGCACCGATGGCTATTACGGAAATACAACGGCAGACAAGTTCTACTACAACGCCTACAACCAGGATGGCAGAAACATGGGTACATACGTACACCGTCCTGGAACAACAGCCATCAACTTTGCTGCCAGCGATGACAATGCCACCTCTTTCTACGATTTCAACATCAAGGATGGGGTGACCCGAAACCTCCTGGTTTATACGGAAGACAATAAGGAGAACAACGCCACCGATGCATACGACATCGTAAGCAAGGCATTGAGTTACGACGAGAACACAGCAGAAAGTCTCATCATGGGACACCATATCGTGAAATCAGGCGAAGCCTACGCTACCCAGAAACTCCATCTTGTAGAACGCACTCCTGATGGCAAGAACAGCGAGGGCGATGCCTGCGACAACAACGACTTCTGCGTGCCAATCCCATTCTCGGTAACCAACCATGCCTGGTATGTACGCAAGCCATTGTATTATGCAGAGAATACCACGGGAGCATGGGAAGGCATCTGTCTGCCATTCACCGTTCAGAAAGCGGAAGCATCGATCAATGGTGAGATTACCCATTTCTATGGAACGAAAGATCTGCACCATGAGTACTGGCTCCGTGGTTTGACTGAAGTGAAGGCTACCAATACAGTAAATGCAGCCAATGCAACCGAGAAGTCTGCCATCTTCCAGCGTCCAGGTGCTGCAGAAGGCGATGGACTCTTCCATGTAGCCAACGCAGAGTCTCAGGAGTATGAGTTCTATAACACCTTCTTTGTAGATACTTACCGGAACTGGTCGTATAATGAGGAGAAAAATTCATATTATAATGAGCGGCATACCTACTCGGACTATCTTCCGCTTACAGCCGGAATACCATACGTGGTTCGCTTCCCGGGTAAGCGCTATTATGAGTTCGACCTTTCAAGTAAGTTCTACAACAGTCTCTTGAATAAGAAGGCTGCGGCTCAGACCATCACCTTCCATGCCTATGGTGAGGCAAGCGATAAGGCTTCAAGGAAGGCTATCGTGATACCTGTCACCGGAAACATGGGAACAGAGAATATCAACGGCTTCTCGCACAGAGGAACCTTTGCTGCCCAGCAGGTGGACAACGGCACTCTCGGCATGAACGACAACGGAACAGCGTTTGTCGCCACTTCGGGCACAGTGATGCCGTTCCGCACCTATATGGCACCAGCAAGCCAGCAGGCGAGAGTCCGTTCTACCGATGAAACAAAGGTAATCCGCATCAGCGAAACCACGGGCATCGACAGGATTGAGCTAGAGGCGAATGGAAACGATGAAGATACTCCAGCAGGAGAATACCTCCTCATCCGCCCTATCGGTGCTCATCGTGTAAGCATCGAAAGTACCTACGCCACCCAGCTCAAGGTATTCTCAACCACCGGTCAGCTTCACCGCATCCTGGATGTGCAGCCAGGCACCGCCACCTACAGCGGTTTCCCTGATGGCATCTACATCTTTGGCAAAAGTAAAATCATGGTAAAATAACAGAATATATATGAACAGAAAGAATAAGATATCAACCGGCAAGCTGCTCCGTTCCATCATCCTCCTCCTGATGATGGGATGGATGGGGAGTGCATGGGCACAGGATACTGCATCCTCCGAACAGCTGATTTACTCCACCGATTTCCAGGAATGGGATAATATCGACTGTACCTCTACGGTGGATAAGGTGGTCCATCTCAAGACCCAATATACAAAGGAGGACTTTACTCTCACGCTCCATGGCGTGGGTATAGATCCTATTGGTACGGATGCCAAGAAATTTCCCGGTTACACCGGATACTTGAAAACGGCGAAATATAAATCTGAATATAGCCAGGATATTCCTACAGCAATAACATCCAAGTTGAAAAATATCACCAGGATTGAACTCATTCAGGTGGCAACGGGTAAACAAAGAGGTATCAAAGTATCTGTTATGGGAGACGGAGATGAAGATTGGGTCTCACTCCATGATAAAACTATCGAAACACCTACTGGCGAAAAGCTCTCCTTCGAAGTAAAGAAAACCAATTGCCAGATTAAATTCGAGAACTTTGATGATCCTAAAAAAGGACGTAATAACAACGCCTATATCGTAGACCTCAAAATCTACGGCGACGTATCAGGAGCCGTTACCCCGAAAGTTCTGAAACAGATCAACTTTCAGAAATTGGATGATATGGCTGGTAAATTCCCTATCCTGCTCATCTGCGATGAGGAGGATAAGGTCACCCTGCCATCCGGCAACACCTTCTCCCGCCCTGGCTATACCTTTATCGGTTGGACGGATGGAGAGAATGTATATCAGCCGGGCGATACCTATACCGCTACCCATGCTACCACCCAGATGAAAGCCAAGTGGGAAAAGAACAGCTATCAGCTCTATGACAGCAATCAGGCAACAACGGTAGTTTGGAGTTTTGACCCAAGCCAAGCACCTGCCATCAACATCTTCCGTTCCAATCATCAGAAAGATCTATCCTATACCCACCCTGCCAGCATCTATATCAATGAGAGCACACAGGCAAAACAGGATGTAGCTCTGGATATCCACATCGATGAAGATATCAAAATGTTGCAAAACGGAAAGATAGACAATACGATGGCAGGAGTTACGGGTGCCCTGGTAAAGGATAGCGTGAAATTCACTTTACCAGCCATCTATGGCATGAAAGTAGCCTTCCATGCCTCAACTGCTATTGGAGAAATCATCCTCACTGATGATGCAGGAACTTCTCTGTCATCTGCATCTGCTACAAATGCCGGCAAAACAAACGCCGCAACAACAAATGCCGTTACATCTGATGACGGCAAAACCATCACCTTCACCTATCAGGGTGATGCAAAATCCATCACCTTTATGATGAAGAAGGCAAGCCAAATTGAAGGAACCGACTGTTATCTCCAAGAAATCACTGCCATCTATCCACTGGTGCCTAATGTAGTAGCCGTCAATTCCATATCGAATGCAGATGCTACGGCATTTCCGAATGAAAAGCCTCAGAATGCAGGTAAGGTTACCATCACACTTAAAACTGCTACTGCGCCACATGGCAATATCGGAAGCCGATATAAGGTGGGTGATGTAGTAACCCTTTCTGCTACTCCAGATTATGGCTACGAATTTAAAGAATTCAAAATCGGCGAAACAACACAAGTAGCTTATCCTTTCGAATATACCGTAAAAGATGGCATCAACAACATAGAAGCCATCTTCGAGCGCAAAGAACTGCACAAGGTTACAATCAAGCCATCAGATACCAACCTGGGTTCTGTATCCCTCACTCCTCATTATGATAATTTCTATCAGGAAATATGCGAAGAAGGAAGCAATGGGAAACCGGGAAAGATGATTCAGATAGTTAGCTGGTACACTCCCGGTACAGAAGTAAAGGCTACAGCTGAAGCTGCAGCCAACTACCGTCTGGAGTATTGGCAGAAAGATGGCGATGAAACACAGCACAAAGGCGATAACCTGAATTTCACTATAGGAAATCAAGACGAAACTATCACCGCCCACTTTGCCATAGGCCACAAGGGAAAAGTTTGTTTTGACTACAACGGCATCCGAGTGAACGGAGAACCGGAAAAGGCTGGTTACAAGAATGCCGTCAGCCAGCAGCTTCCTGAAATCAAGGATGTTCTCTCCTTCACCATCCCTACCAACTACACCTTCTTCAAAAGTGTAGATGATCTGGGAAATCAGAAAGAGAAACAGTACACCCTCGACCACTGGGAAAATAAAGACAATCCTTCCCATCCTTATGAACTGGGCAATACCTATTCATTTGAGGAAGAAAACGAAGAACTGACACTCGTCCCTGTTTTCGTGGAAAATCTTACCACACAAGACAACCGCATCAACAAACCGGTAATCCGCTACGACTTCAGCAGAAAGGTGAAGGAATATGAAGACCCTACTTCAGGAACCACCCGAAAAGTTTGTGCTCCTAATGTGGATATCAAAAAGAACCAGAACATCTTCTGGACGACAAAAGTATATACCAACGTACGTAAAAGAGGTGAAGACCATCCCCACTGGCGCGACGTTGCTCTATGGTGCAACACAGGCAAGAATGGCTATATCCGAAACGAAAACTTCGACGACTGGTGTGCCTTCGGTCCTGGTACTACATTCTGGACGGCAGCTGGAACAGGAACCCAAATATCAATCCTTTCGTACTCCAAAATCACCTCAACCACCATTGATGGCGTAGTGCCGACACTCAACAGAGAACGTACCAACATTGAACGCAAGAAAGCCGGACTTCCGACGCTCGAAGAAGAGGAACAGGGCAAAAGCGTTAAAGCCTATATGTATGTATACAGTTACACCACCATCAATTCTGATGTACGCGTACCTATTATTATAGGGGATGACTACTCTTACTACCAGTGGATGGAAATAGAGATGCAGGCTGCCAACTGGGTGACTCTTCATACAAAAATAGATAATGAAGCACACGGCAGGCTCGAGAAACCAGAACTTGTCATCACAGGAGAAGGACATGAAATCTCGAATATGGAAGATGGCGGCTATGCCTTCCACAGAGGAGAACGCATCAAACTGACTTTCAACCGAAAAAAAGGTTATGAACTGGATAAGATTGTCAATTTAGATGACCTGGATGAAGACGGAGAACCTGTTGCCGTACTGAAAAAGACGGAGGATGGCTATTGGAGTATCACCGAAGATAACCAAAAGGTCTTCACGGTAACAACTTCCGAGAACTATCCGGATAAAAGAAATGCTTATTGGGCAGAAGACAACATCCGTACAAAATACGAAGTGGAATTCGACATCACTGCCCATCATAACCTGCAGGTTTGTTTCAAGGAAAAGGACAAAACCTACCACATTACTTACAATGCAGGAGATTACGCTTCAGGTACATCACCCGAAGCTACCTGGGTAGAAGAAGGCGACTGGTTTGAAATTCCAAGAAACACTACCCTTTATTACGAGGGAAATACGCTGGCTCATTGGGAAGACAGCAAGAGAGACGTATACCAGATTGGCGAACGTTATCCTGCCAAGGCAAGCAACCTGAGAATGTTCCCGGTATTCGAACCAAACAAGTTTAGTCTTCTCCATCTCAACAGGGAAGCTACGGCAACCTGGAATTTCACCCAAGACGATGATGCCCCAACCATCAACTACCAGAAAACATCGGGCTTTCTCGTTACACAACTTAAGATGACTGCAGCCGAAATGGAAGAGACTGCCTGGATTGATGTGAAAATCGACCTCGATGCAACCAATGGTAAATTTGACAATACTACGGATAGAACCGAACGAATACAGATTAATGAAGGTTCTGTCATCGCATTTACTGCTACCCCTAGCTGCAAGGCTGTATTGCAAACTACCGAAAGCAATAAGAAGGTAAAGATTGCGGGAGAGGAAAAGATGCTTGTCAATAATCAAGCAGAAGTAGTATGGAAAGGTGAAACGTCGGAACAGAAAGTGGAATTCCTGGAAGAAAAAACCTATAGCAAGAGTTTCAGCGTAACCTATTTTCCACAAGAAGAAGGAACACTGGCAGAAATCAGCTCTTTAACTTGCAATGGAAAAAAATATGAAAACAAACAGCAAATAGAGGAAGAGATTGGCAAAAATGGCTACCTCACCTTCTACGCCTCTCCTTGGGAAAACGATGAAAAGATGCCTGTCATCACAGGTACGGCTACACAGGAAGGAAAGGTGGAAGCCACTGAAGCAACCGTGCTCACGAAGAAATGCGTCGTAACGGTGAAAAACAAGAATGGCGTAACCTTGGAGACTTATCCAGTGAAATTCATATTCAATACGCCTAAGGATTATCCTTTGTGCGAATCGATTACCATCAATGGAAAGACATATAACGAAACCAACATCAGTCTGGACAATGTTGCCAAAAGCGGTGTCATCAGTTTGAAGTTCAACCGCACGATGGAGGCAGTTGGAAGTTCTACCCAAGCCGGCAAGGAACAGCAATTCAAATACTGGGACCAGCCTGCCGGAGAAACCATTAAGATAGAATTCAAGCCTGAAGATGGTATATTCAAGGACATCTATGGCATGACCTGCCAGCAACCGATATCCATAACGCTCAATATCACCAAGGTAGAAAACAGTTATGAATATCATAAGTTCGACTTCATCGTTGGTGCAGAAGGCTACGGCGATATGGACGAAGCCATCAAAGCTGCTAATGGAAAGGCAGAAGGAAAGAGCTACAACAATACAAAGGCAGACGGACAGCGTTACTATATCTTTGTTCCGGATGGTGACTACCAGCTGACAGGAAACACCACCATTTCATGCAGTACCGACCCAAAGGATGCACCTAAAGATGAAAAGGGTGAGCCAAAGACCGACATGAACGGACAGAACAATGGTATGACGGAAATCGTAAAGTCAAATATCTCGCTGATCGGACAAAGCAAGGAAGGGGTAAGGATATGGAACCATCCTATCGTGGAAGGCATCGGATATACCGCCACCATCAACCTGCCAAAACTGGAAGGTAAGACGATTGAAGATTTCTACGTACAAGACCTCACCCTGGAAAATAAATTCAACTATTGGGGGTCTATGTCAGGACAAGATGCCAGCGGTGCCGGACGTGCAGTCGTCTTCTGCGACCGAGGCAACAGAACGGTGATGAAGAATGTAGCACTCCTCAGTTGGCAGGATACTTATTACTCCAATAACTCAAATGCCAACTATCGTGGCTACTTCGAGGGTTGCGACCTGGCAGGTGTGGTTGACTGGATTTGCGGCAACGGCGACATCTGGTTTGAAAGATGCAACCTGATTCATCGCGACCGTACAGGAAACAATATAGCTGCACCTAGCACCGAAGTAGGTCAGGAATGGGGATATGTATTCAACAACTGCAATATCAAGGTAGAAAATGAAGATCCCCTCAAGTTCAAGGACCAAAATTGGACGCTTGCCCGCCCATGGAACAATTCACCGGCATGTACATTCATCAATACCAAGATGTATACCCAGCCACGCAAATATGGCTGGACCAAGATGACTGCCGGTCTCAAGCTCCGATTCCATGAATTCAAGAGCATGGATGGCTATGGTAATCCGATTCCATTGGAAACCCGTTCGCTTGCCGCCTGCACTCCTGCCCCAGGTTCCGACGACTGTATCCTCACTGATACAACCGGCTATAATATCCGCAATGTGATGAGCGGCACAGATGCCTTCGATCCTCAAGTCCTCTGCCGACAGATTGATGCCCAATCCGGCTTGCAATCAAATAAAAGCAGCGAAGAAGAGGTAGAAAAAGAAAAGACCGAACCGAAGAACCATATCGTATGGGAAGATAAAATCACCATCAACGACAACCTCCTGCAATGGGAACCGATGCCTGAGGCACTCTGCTACTTCCTTTTCAAAAAGAATGAGGAAACAGGCAAATGGATCTACAAGGAGAATACGATAGAGAACCAGATCAATCTCAACGACTATGGCAATGGCTACTACTGTATACGTGCAGCCAACCAGCGTGGCGGATTGGGAGCAGCCACCAAGGAGATGCAATATGTGATAACAGACCCTTATAAACTGGAAATCAAAAAGGTGGGAGAATTTAAGGAAAATGGTGTTGACTATGGCTGGTCTACCATCTGCCTGCCATTCAATGCCAAGGTTCCTGAGGAAGTAACGGCGTATGCTGCTACAGCTCATGGCACGAGTGACTCGACGAGCCTCATAAAGGATCTCATCATGACGCTCACGCCAGTAGAGGTCATCAATGCCGGCAAGGGATATGTGGTTTACGGGCCAGTAGGCAAGCATTCCTTCCATCCTACTTCAATGGAAAGTAGTAATGCAACCATCCTGAAAGGTAACCCAACCTCAACGGATATCCCGGTAGAAAACAACAAGGGTTACGTCTTGTCATACAAGAGCACCTGGGGCATCGGCTTCTACAAATATGCCGGTTCCACCCTAGCCGCTTACCGTGCCTGGTTGCCAAAAGAAATGGTAACAAGCAGCAATCAGGATAATCTGGCACTGGGCAAGCAAAACATTCACTTCGTCTTTGCCAAGGGCGAGGATACTGCCATCCACAATCCTATCACCTACCAGAATGATTCGGAAGATGACAAGTACTATAATCTCTCAGGACAACGGGTGGAGATGCCTTCAAAACCAGGCATCTACATCTCGAAGAAAAAGGGGAAGATGATTATCAGATAAACTCCTTTTAAAAAGAAGGGATTAAAACTACATCGTAGAAATAAGATAAAATGCAAAGAGGCACGCTTCGTTTTTTTGAAGCGTGCCTCTTTTTTATTTTCTTATAGGATAAATCTATAAACTATAAATTATAAACTATACCCCTGCATTACATCATCCCCTCCAGCTTCTCCTGCGCCTCCCGCATATCTCTTTCGAAATTCACATGGTCGAGAAGGAATTCCTTCCTGCCTTGCGAAAGAAGCTGATAGAGCTGGGGATTCATCCCCTCTACATATTGCGAGATGGCATACTCGATGTCATCCCGCTGCGTGGGATTGGTAGAGTACTCAAACACCCGAAGTTTCTGGTGAATGAAGCAATACGCCGACTCTATGCAATCGGCAGAAATCTGATGATTATCCATATTCCTTCCTGTTACTTCCAGTCTTTCTTCCTATTACTTCACACCTTTCATCGACAAGGCGATGCGCTTGCGCTTCAAATCAACCTCTGCCACACGAACCATCACATGCTCATGGAGTTTTACCACTTCGCTCGGATCCTTGATGTATCGGTTGGACATCTGAGAAACATGAACCAAACCATCGTTGTGAACGCCTATATCAACAAAGGCACCAAACTTGGTAATGTTGGTAACGATGCCTGGCACCACCATGCCCACCTGCAAATCCTCGATGGTCTTGATGCTTGCATCAAACTCAAACTTCTCTACCTCACCACGAGGGTCCAGACCTGGCTTGTCAAGCTCTGCCATGATATCTGTCAAGGTAGGCATACCCACCTCGGCAGTTACATATTTCTTAATGTCAATCTTCTTCTGCAAAGCCTTATCCTCTACCAGTTGCTTCACGGTAACACCCTGGTCCTTCGCCATCTGCTCTACCAAGGCATAACGCTCTGGATGCACGGCACTATTGTCCAAAGGATTCTTGGCACCCGGAATACGGAGGAAACCGGCACACTGCTCGAAAGCCGACGGTCCCAGACGTGGCACCTTTTTCAACTGGGCACGCGAAGCAAAGGCTCCATTCTCCCTGCGATATTCCACAATGTTCTTGGCAAGGGTAGGACCGAGACCACTCACGTAAGTGAGAAGATGCTGCGATGCGGTATTCAGGTTGACACCCACCGAGTTCACACAACTCATCACCACACCATCCAGACTCTTCTTGAGCTGAGTCTGATCCACATCATGCTGATACTGTCCCACACCGATGCTCTTCGGGTCAATCTTCACCAACTCAGCCAGCGGGTCCATCAGTCGTCTGCCGATACTTACGGCACCACGCACGGTGACATCCTCATCAGGGAATTCATCTCTTGCTATCTTCGAAGCCGAGTAAATAGAAGCACCATCTTCGCTTACCACATAGATATCCACAGGGTGTGGATAACTTATTTCGTGCAACCAGTCGCTGGTTTCACGGCTTGCCGTACCATTACCCACAGCCATCGCCTCCACCTGATACATTTTCACCATGCGCTGGATGGCAGCAGTAGCCTCATTTTTCTTATTACGAGGAGGATGAGGATAAACGATTTCGTGATGAATCAGATTACCCTGTGCATCAAGACAACAGGTCTTGCAGCCATTGGCAAAACCTGGATCTACCGCCATCACCCGCTTCTGTCCCAATGGAGCAGCGAGCAAAAGCTGGCGCAGGTTATCTGCAAACACGATGATAGCCTCTTCATCCGCCTTCTGCTTGCTCAGAGCCGCAAATTCGGTCTCGATGCTAGGTTTCAACAAACGCTTGAAGGCATCATCCACCGCCTCGCCCACCAGCGTCTGGCACTCACCATATCCATGCACATAGTGGCGCTTCAACTTATCCTGGCACTGCTCGTCATCGGCAGAGATACTGATACGGAGGAATCCGGCAGCCTCACCACGGCGCATAGCCAACAGACGATGGGAAGAACATTTCTTCAAAGGCTCAGAGAAATCGAAGTAATCAGAGAAACGCTGAGCTTCCTCCTCATCCTTCTTCTTAGCCACCACCTTAGAGGTGATGATAGCTTCACGACGGAATTCGCCACGAATCTGGTTTCTGCTTTCCTCGCTCTCGCTCACCATTTCGGCAATGATATCCTTGGCACCCTGCAGGGCAGCATCCACATCCTTCACCTTGTCGCCCACAAACTTCTTGGCAGCCTGCAGCGGGTTGCGTTCACGCTGGAAGAGGAGCACCTGAGCCAGCGGTTCCAATCCAGCCTCACGAGCAATCTGAGCACGGGTTCTTCGCTTAGGTTTGAAAGGAAGATAGATATCCTCCAATTCTGTGGCATCCCAACAGTTTTCGATGCGTTCCTTGAGGGCATCCGTCAGTTTGCCCTGCTCCTCGATGGTTTTGAGGATGGTTTCCTTACGTTTCGCCATCTCCTTGAGTTTCTCGTTAGCCTGAGCGATGGCCTCGATGTTCACCTCATCCATATTTCCCGTTTTCTCCTTACGGTAACGGGAGATAAAAGGAATGGTGCATCCCTCTTCGAGAAGCTCCAATGTATTCTCAACAGCCTGTTCACGCAATTTGAGCTGTGCTGCAATAATCTTTGTAAATTGATTCATAATATTGTTTCCTATTTTTGCGAATGCAAAGATACAAAAAATCTGCGAAATCCAAGACCGAACAGGTCTAAAATCTGTGCCATCCAAGACCGAACAGGTCAAAAAATCTGTGTAAATCTGTGAAATCTGTGGGAAAAAAGGAAAAGCAGCAAAGAAAAAATCTGCGTCATCTGCGAAATCTGCGTGACAAAAAAAGCCCCGACTACTTTCGTAATCGAGGCTTCCTAATAAAAGAAGGCGGCTACCTACTCTCCCGCATTGCATTGCAGTACCATCGGCGCAAGTGAGCTTAACTTCTCTGTTCGGAATGGGAAGAGGTGGGACCTCACCGCAATAACCACCTGAAATGGGGTATGACGTATTTGCACACAAGCAAAACAAGATAATGAACTGAATATACAGTTGAAACTATGAACTTTCTAAAGAAAGTGTTCGGGCAATTAGTAATGCTCGGCTTTGACATCGCTGTCTTTACACCTGCATCCTATCAACGTCATCGTCTTTGACGACCCTCAATGGAGTTCTCATCTTGCGGCTGGCTTCGCACTTAGATGCTTTCAGCGCTTATCCAATCCAGACTCAGATACCCAGCGGTGCGCCTGGCGGCACAACTGGTAAACCGGAGGTCTGTCCATCACGGTCCTCTCGTACTAGTGACGGCACCACTCAAAACTCCCACGCCCACGATAGATAGAGACCGAACTGTCTCACGACGTTCTGAACCCAGCTCGCGTGCCACTTTAATGGGCGAACA